>Ga0308019_10000067_pt1 | contig 58801 bp, 44 predicted proteins | sample Neamet284_FD_203135 | JGI IMG/M metagenome (GOLD analysis project Ga0308019, IMG submission 203135) | Marine microbial communities from water near the shore, Antarctic Ocean - #284 | ecosystem: Environmental > Aquatic > Marine > Unclassified | place: Southern Ocean | collected 2014-10-01
ACGATGCGACAAATTCTGATTTCTTAATCTTGTTTTTGGGTGGGTTTTTATCTGCTACGATTGCCATTGGATGGATTGAGGTTCAAAGTAAAAAGAATGACCATGTTCTGTATGAGGTTCAAGATTATATGCTTGGAATTGGATTCTTTTTTGCGACAATTGGTACGATTTGGGGTTCACGCTGGCTGATTGGTTTCGTGACTGGGCAAGGCTGGACAGAACTTTTTGGCACAGCCGCTGAATTCAATGCTGGTGGCTGGACTGATCCCATTACAAATGAATTCAAGGAATGGCATCCAAATGCAAAGGGAATCTATGTTCAAACAGCGGCTATGCTGGCATTGATCTTTGGTGAAATTCAACTTTTGAAGCGCTTCAAAGGAGCAACCGGCTTCGGACGTGCAGTTTCTGCATATTCTCCAATATTGGTGCTGGTTGCTGCTGGTATGGGTCCTTGGATGACATGGACGGATAACACCATTTCATATGAAATGGGACTTTCTCTCATTTTGCTGTGTTTTGCTGCCATGGAAATGGCCCTTCGCTCAAATAAAGCGCTAAATTTTGTTGTTGTAGCAGTGGTCTCTGGCCTAACTCCAATCATCTTTGAAGTGTTCAATACCAATGTTACATCGTCGGGTACAGGCGGCGCATTGTCTCTTCTCATATTCATTATTGCAATCCAAGGCTACTATGCGTCTCGACAAGAACTCCGTTCAGAATTAATACAAAAGGCTTCGATTGTGCTGGTTGGTGAAATCGTATTAGCGATGTACATCGCTCGTGTTGAAGGCTTGAACCTCCATCTTGGACCGTTAAAGTCCACTGAGTTAGGAATTGACAATATCTTTGGCTTAAGTGTAGCTCTTTGGATTGCTGTGTTGGTCTTTTACTTCCCTGCAGTACAACAACGTCGAGTCCCATGGATGCCAATTGGTTTAGCAGCAGCTCTCGTAATGCTACCAAATGATGGAAGTTCATTACCTTGGATTCTTACGCTCTTGATGATACCTTATATGTTGTTTATTGCAAAAGCAACTCGTCGTTGGGTTGCTGATTTCACAGTTACTGCATTAGCATTGTCTTACTTTTTCACCGATGTCTTTGCAAATATTGCAGACACGCCACTTTCAGAAACGTTTGGATTTAACGGCATGCAAGTGATTATTCCTCTTGCTCTGTTTGGTATTTCCGAATTTGCTCGGCAAAAGGACAAAATTTCAACTTGGACACACTTGGTGATGCTGGGTTCGATTGTTCTTTCACGAACAATTTTACAAGCAGAAGATTGGTTCATGCCGTGGATTTTCGTAGGCTACATGCTTTATCTCGCTCGGAATTCCTTTAGTCGCCTAACCACAGAAAGTTCATTGAAAGAGAAAATGCAAGCCACTCTTGTAGTTTTGATTGCCAATGCATCAATGATTCTTCTCGCACTACTCGACCGACTCGATTTGCCCGAATTTTTGGAGACCTTACCTTTACCTGAGTATTTCAATTATCAAATTTTCATTCTCGGAGCAATCAGTTATTGGGTACTTTATCCGGCTCGTAACATTGAATTGGATCTTGGTCTCTTGTTCAACTGGACAAAAAGATTCGCTGTTAACGCACCGGTGTATAACGTCGAAACGAATTCTTGGATGATTCAAACTGATGCCACAGCGAACGAAAATGTAGACTGGGTCGAAAAGAACAGTTGGAGTCAATTAACACGTATCTCTCTTCTTATTCCATTTTTCATGATGAGTTTTAGCCTTGTCACAATGGTTAACCCATGGGGCAATGAATTCGATTGGGATGGTGCAGAATCGCTGGTTCGCAACCCTTGGGCTTTGCTTCTCCTCGTGCCAGTTGGTGGATTGGTTCTTGAAATTAAAAATATGGATGTCATTTCGTCGACTGTTCGTTCAGCAGGTGTGTGGGTGTTGTTCACAATCGCTCTGCCTCTTTGTATCAGCTACAATCTGATTCGAAATAAAATGCAGTATATGGATGAATACAGGGATAGTTCAATCATTCCTTACGCTATTCTTCTCGATGTAATTCTTCTGAGTGCTCCTCTTTATGTCAATTCGCTCATCAACAAACGCGGTATCGATTTAGACCATCTTTCCGTCAATGCTGATGCTTGGGCAATGCTTGGGCTCTTAGGTTTGGCTTGCCTCGACACCTCGGGTGGATTATTACTCATCTCGATGCTGGCATTGGTCACTGTGCGTTGCGTTCAACATCGTCATGTTTGGCCGTTGATGCTTTCTCCAATTGCATTCTTCTTACTCAACTCACATTGGCTTGAAACAGCAGGGATTGGAAGATTTCTTATCGAAGCGATTGATTCTACAAACTATAATTTTGCCGATTTAGGATTTATGTCCCTCACCCGATTGGGTGGTATTTTCATCACTTTACAAATGGCGTATGTCATTATCATGGATAATAAATACGTCAAACAAAGTCAAACTGGAAGAGAGCCATTGCCTTGGTTTGGCGTTTGGGGTTGGGCCCTCATCGGTGTGCTTGCTGCAAGTTCAAGCGTTGGTTGGATTCCAGCAATCATGTGTGCTTACCTCATTATCAATTCATGGACTTCAGGAAAACTCGAATCGATTGTCATCCTCCATATTGGATTGATGTTCAGTCTTCTCATCGGCATGGGGATTGAAGATGTTTTCGAAACAGTCGGGCAAGCATTCTCTTGGAGTGCATTGCTTACAGCATGTTCTGCTCTCACGTTTGTCATCATGAATAACAAAGACTTGCTTTTCAAATATGCTTCAAGTGAAGACGGGAATGCAATCCTTCAAGAGACAAGAGATGGAATTGTCAATACACTTTACATTACCACATATATTTCTTTTATTCTGAGTTTTGAAGCATTGCTTGGTATCGGAACACTGGTTGGTGCGATCTTATTGACGCGCGATATTCTGTTTAAGGGCTATTCAAATGCGCTCTTCTTTGTGCCTGCAATCCACGCGGTGGCATTGGCAAATCTCATCATACAATTGGAGCTCGACTCTATTGATATAGGAATACCAATCGGAATCTTCCTCATGCTCGAAGGGCTTGGTATCTCTTGGCTTTCTCTGCAAAACGATAAGATGTATGAACTTGAATTCTTTGAATGGGAAAACGATGATGTATTCCTGGATTTCCTTGACCGCTTAGGAATGGCAGGAGTGCTCAGTGCACTCGCAGGTGTATTCTTTGTGTTTGGTGAAATCGACCAATGGTCTTTTGCTTGGCTGCTTACAACTGTAATTCTCATCGCGGTTGGAATTCAAGGATACGCACCAGATCATGAAGCACGTTGGCGCCGCATCTTCGGAGGTTACGGTTCAATTCTTTCCTTTGTAGCCTTCAGTATGGAAGTTGAGAGTACCACTATGCAAGCGCTTTCATTTGTTGGCGTCGGATTGATTGCATTGGGCTGGGGATTCCTTACAATGCAAAGATTAGATGATGATGAAGGAATTTACGAAGTGGATGAAAACCAACAACAAAGTGTTCCAGCAATTGTTCAACAAGCCTCTCTCTTGGGCAGAGCACAGGGACAAGTATTACAGATTCCTGAGCCTGTTAAGAAAGAAGAACAAGATATTCCTGAAATCGTTGAGCAAAGAGTCGAACAAGTTGCTGAAATTGCTGAACAAAGAGCCGCACACATCCCTCAAGTCGTTGAGCAAGTACAACCACCAATGGCAGAAACAATCACAACGACGCAAGGATTTGAGGTTCGTCTTCCACCTGGGAAATTGGAATCTATTCTCAAGTCTATTGATTCAACACCTCACGAAGGATACAAACCGGTTGTTGGTTTCACTCCGAACGGCCAAATCATTATCGATTGGGTCAGTGTTTGATTCTTCAAACCAATCGACGTTCAGCGCCTTGAGAACCTGTAACAAACAGTTCTCTCGTTTCATCGGGGCCCGATGGGTAAGCATCCCAGTATGCTTCACGCATCTGTTGATTTGCATTCATGCATGCCACGACATCACCTGCCCTTTGAGCGAGGTCTGAGGATTGATTGAGATGAGCAATCATCGGTTCAATATTCGAAAGATTAACCAAACCCCAACCCGTTTGGGTACAAGGTGCTACAGGTGAAATTGGCATCGTCCCCGAAGTTGGGTCCCATCCTAGATCTGGATACCATGCTGAGCGATTGAGTGCTTCACGTACATCGGCGTTTGAAATAACGAAGGGGTTACCGTCATCATCCGTTCCATTCACCAACATCCCTTGACGTTGTTCAGGAGAGGCACCAGCACCAGCATCATTGAATTCAAAGCGAAGAGATTCCAAGACAAATGAAAGAATTCCTGCGGTTCGAGGTGTGGCAAATGAAGTTCCAGACGTTTCGTGGTAGCCATCGATATCATCATGATTTGGCAGGTACTGTGTCCAATCGGCAGAGATATCTGGATATGACCCTGACATGATCTCTTTTTGGTCATCACCTTCTTCGGCGTATCCAGCAATACCAATCGACCAAGGTGGACCTGCGGTTGAATCTTGGACAGCAGGAGAGGGACTATTATCGGCAGCACCAGTATGCATCTTTCCTTGTTCAACCACCGCAATTTCAGTTCCTCGTTCAATTCCAGAGACGGGCACAGAACCCGGTGCTCCAAAAGACGTCGTAATGACATCGACGAGGGGTTGGTTGGCAGCCGCAAGCACCGCTTCGGTACTGAACCCTTCAACAAAGAAAATCACGGCATTGGGGTTTGCATTCAAAACGGACCCCGTAACTGCCGAACCATGACCGTCACTCGGGTCATCTAAAATCAAGATTTCACTGTCACCATCGGGTGAAGAACCAATGATTTTTGTTCCAGGAAAGTAAACGATATCGCTTGCATTCAAGGTATTCCAGCATGATTCTTTGTCGGCATCATAACGCTCTTGCCAAGTTCCATCAAATGTCAATTGACAGATTTTGTTGACACCAAGTTCATCCAAGAGCCATGAAGGATACGTCTCGTTGGTTCGAAAATGGTCGTGGTAGACATTGATGCCAGTATCGATTGGAGCAACGACAGAAAAGGCTCGCCAGCCATCATTTTCGCTCGTATCTTGTGCAGTGGATGGGGATGATGAATCACCAGTTAACGCCAGAGCGAAGAAAGAACAAATAAGTAAAAAAGTGAGAACTCCAACAGCAACGAGGGCTTTAGGTTCGAGCAAAGAAGCGGTATCTAAAGAGTCTTGAGAGGCAGCAATCTCTGTCCCTTCCGCCATAGTCGTTGCTCCAATGGGGACTTGATAACCCTACGCCCACTTCAAAAACCCCAGCCTCTTGGCAAAATCATGGGTGAAAGCGATGAACGCTTGGTTTGGATTGACCTTGAAATGACAGGATTGGATATTGGGCGAGAATCCATCATCGAAATTGCAACGGTTGTGACCGATGGCCAGCTCAACATTCTCGCAACTGGACCGAATCTCGCAGTTTCTGTATCAGAAGACCTCTTGGCGGGAATGGATGAATGGAATACATCCCATCATACTGCGAGTGGCTTGGTCGACCGTGTCCGTACTACGAGCGTTTCATGTGAACAAGCCGAAGCCGAAACACTTGAGTTCCTCAAAAAGTGGGTGCCACAAGGTAGTGCACCACTGTGCGGAAACAGTGTATGGAACGATAAAAAGTTCATGGAAAAAGAAATGCCTCTACTTGTCGATTACCTGCATTACCGAATGATCGATGTTTCTACGGTCAAAGAATTAGCCCGTCGATGGTATCCTGAAACCGGTCGGTACGAAAAGAAAGGGGCTCATCTTGCACTGGATGACATTCTTGAATCTATTGAAGAACTCCGTTATTTTAGAGAGCGTATCTTTCTTCAAAAGTGAGTTAGCCTCTCCAGGTCGGTGCTTCAGCATCGACGCCTTTGAATGAAGCCATAATTTGAGCTACGACCGCTACTGCGATTTCTTCTGGTGATTCTGCACCAATGTTCAAACCAATCGGACAGACCACCGCATCGAGAATCGATTGTTCAATGCCTTGTTCAAGGCATGTTTTCTCAAATGCTTGCCATTTTGAACGGCTGCCTATGACGCCAATACGGGGGCCTTGATTGCCGTCTGGGGTGGCTTTTGCATCATGGTAGAGATGGAGAAGTCCTAACAAACGTTCTTGATCTTCTAACCAGTCATGGCCCAGAAGTAAAACATCTGAAAATCGATGTAGACTGTCGAGGTTTTCATCCTGAAGAAAGGCTTCAACAGAACTTGAGGAGCGCTGTTCTGCATTGGGGTACATCGCCTCTGTGGAAAATTCTGTTCGAGTATCATGAACCGAATGATGCCAGCCCAATGCATCCAACGACTTGGCAATCGCTTGACCACAGTGACCTCCACCCATCAACAATACATGTGGCATTGGAATAATCACCTCGATTGCAAGCGTAACTCGACCGCCGCAAAGAGAATCAAGTGGTGTCACTTCATAGCCCTTCGCACCTTTGTTCAAGCCGTATCGTAAGACCTCTCCAAATGGCCGTTGCTGAGTTAGAAGATGCTCTTTGCAGCGTTGAAGGACTTTCAGTTCCAATCCTGCGCCGCCAACAGTTCCAATCCATTGCTCATCCGGCGTCATCGCCAAACGTGCTCCGACTTTTCCAGGTACGCTACCCGCAGTTTCCACGACGCTGGCCAATATAACGCGATGCCCTGCTGCAAGACGAGAAAGGGCCCAAGCCATCACTGCCGCAGTCATGTTTACCGCTCGAGGAGGTGACACATACCCTTTGCCCTACAGATTTCAGCCCATTTTGAGTATGGATGATTCGTGTTGCTTCAATACAATCAAATCGTCTGGATGGTCGATATTTAATCCAAGAAGAGGCCCATCGACGACCACTTCATCAAACGAAATCAACTCGCGTAAGGATGACTGGGTGGGTGCAGCAAGAACAGATTGAATGGCATCTTCTGTCAAGAGTAAAGGATGACCTCGCCGCCCATTTGAAGCAAGCGTTGAACTGCTTTCTGCCAAAAGCAAAGATTTGACATGTTCAACCGTCCATCCCGGCCGGTCAACAGGGGCGATGATGACTCGTCTTGGCATTCGTCCTTTCTCTCCAGCAAGAGACAAGATTCCACATTGAATACTTCCAGTTCGCCCTTCTTCCGGCGCTGAGTTTACAATGATTGTCGAACCGATAGTTTCTTGCATGATTTGAATTGAAAGTTCACTTCGCGTGACAATAAGAATTGGTGAACAACCAGCTTTAATCAACTTCTGATAGGCAAGCCCAACCAAGGTTGTATCTCCAATCGCAACCAGAGATTTCGGTTGACCAAGACGCTGACTCGCCCCCGCAGCGAGTATTACGGCAGGGCAAGGTTTGGCCATACTCCAACTTCGAGGGCCGAGGGTTTTGTTCTTTGCTCTTGATATAGACTCGATGTGTTCGATGCTTATGTCGAAAGGGAAGTATCGGATGTCCGAACCTGAACTTCGTTCGATTGAGATGTTACTGTCTGTTAGCAACAATACTCCAGCGGTTGAAATTATCATGTTGACCAATGAATCCATCAAGGTCCGAGTACGGGGTGAGTCGCAAAGGTGGTACCAAATCCGCTCGGAATTTCAAGGTATGAATGCCAGTATCGCTCAACCCCTTCATCCCTCTCAACCGGAATGGTCGCTTTCGGTAACAGCAGGACGTTGGCAAAACGATGTCATCTCTGAGAATCAATTCTCAGTCGAACTTTGTTTGCATTCAAAAAACCACCTCTTACCGATTGGTGACAGAATAGTTTCACTTGTTTTGGCACTCTACAATGACCTAAAAACCGCCCTCAAAATACCCATGCTGGCACAATTCATCGTGTGTCACCGTGATATGTTAAAGGGAATTGTCATCTTTCAGGACACGATGATTGTCACTCAAAATATGATTGATGAAGATGATTTCCCATACCATGAACTGGATGAGGATGAAGAGGATGAGGACGAAGAGATGGACATGTATGGTGCTTTTGAAAGAGAAGACTTTGAAGTCTCAAGCGATCAAATGTCTGACCTACAACAGGCTTGGGAGGAGGAGATCCATGGTCTTATCGAGGCTCAAGTGGAAGAAGTCGAAATCGATGCCGAAAAGAAAGAAAAAGAGGAACAGGAGTTAATTGACTTCTGGGAAGTCATGGCCGATAAATTACACGAGAAATAATCACAGATCTTTGGTAATTTCTCGACCGATAATCATTCGCTGAACCTGTGAGGAGCCCTCGAAAATTTGCATTACCTTTGCTGCTCGCATAAGCCGAGCGACTGGATATTCTTCTGAATATCCATATCCACCATAGACTTGCACAGCATCGGTTGAAACTTCCATAGCAGTGTCTGCTGCGAATCGTTTTGCATGAGCGGCGGATTCCGTATTTGGAAGTCCAGCATCTGAATCTGCAGCGGATTTCCATGTCAACAACCGTGAGGCTTCGATTTTTGTTTTCATATCAGCCAACATGAATTGGATGGCCTGATGACGGTGAAGAGGTTTACCAAAAGTCGACCTTTCACCAGAGTATTGGAGTGCATGCTCGTAAGCGGAACGAGCAAGACCCGTAGCATGGGCGGCAATGTTTGGGCGACTCATGTCAAAGGCATTCATAGCGTTCATCCAGCCACCGGATTCAGAACCACCAATCAATTGATTCGCTGGAACGCGAACATCATCAAATTGAATCGAACGGGTATCTGAACAACGTTGACCCATGTTGGTTTCTTTCTTACCAAGCGAGAAACCATCTGCATCTTTCTCGACAATGAAACCGGACATGCCTTTGTATCCAGCATCGACATCAGTCTTTGCTAATACGAAGAAGAAATCAGCATACCCTGCACCGGTAATCCACATTTTAGAACCATTTATGATGTAGTCATCACCGTCTCGAACTGCACTTGTTTTACATGCTGCTAGGTCAGAACCTGCATCAGGCTCGGTTACGGCATACGACGCCAATGCTCCCTCTTCTGCTACCATTCGGAGCCATTTTTGCTTCTGTTCCTCGGTACCACCAGTAAGAATTGGCGCACATGCAAGCGAAGTGGCATACGCAGCTGTAGCAAAACCAGGGTCACCCCAAGCCAGTTCTTCACTGACAAGTACCTCTTCCATCGAACCCAATCCTGGGCCTCCATAGTCTTCAGGAATGTGAAGATTGAGTAATCCCATTTCATGAGCCGCTTGTATTGCTTCTTTCGGGTAAATCGATTCGGAATCCCAATGTTCAGCATTCGGACGGATTTCATCGATTGCAAACTGATGGGCAAGTTCCTTCAACATCTCTTGCATTTCGTCGAGTTGGAAGTTCACCATGAAGAAGGCGAAGAAGTCGCCCCTTATGTCTTCATTGTTTCAGAAGGTTATCTAATAACGGTTGTTTCAGAAGGTTATCCAAGAACGGTTGTATGCCTCGAGGGTAACTAAGAACAGGATGTACATGAGAATCAATGTATAACCCTCCCATTTCTTGAACTCATATGAGGTTCGCATCATGAGCAAAGCCATAATACATCCCAGAATTGTAAACGGTATGATGATGTAAACAATCAGTTCAAATCCAGCCTCTTGAATCGCAAGAGGACGGACTAAACCAGCCAAACCAATGGAAAGTAACGGGTCGGTAATATTGGAGCCAATAAGCGTTCCAATCGCCACCCCCTGACTCCTTTTAGCCGCCATTAAAGCGATGGTTAACTCAGGTAAAGAAGTACCAATTCCCGAAGCAGTAACTCCAATAATAGCATGAGGAACATTGAGTTCTAATGCAAGGAGTTCTGCATATTTAACCAATTGGTCGGCCGCAAAAACAGCAAATGCAAGGCCAAAGATCACCATGTTGACATTCGCAGCATTCGTCCATCTTGAACCGTGCACACCGACCTCCTCTTTGTTTTCATCTTCTTCCAGTTGTATCACTTTACGATGCATCAATAACCAAGTAATGTACACGACATACAGTATCACTAAAATTCCAGATTCCCAACGTTCTAAGGTGAGGTCTGTGAGTAAGAAAAAGGTCAGAATGAGAACTGCCAACAACATGATGAGACCATCACGCTTCAACCATGACTCTCGTATTTTGAGTCCTTTGTTGACCACTACAATACCCATGATGAGAGTGATTTGAACAATGACTGAACCGAGGATTCCACTAATCGCTAAATCTCCAAGACCAGCAGCAGCTGAGGAAGTTGTCACCATGATTTCTGGTAACGAAGTTCCGATTGAGACAACGGTCAAGCCGATCACCACTTCTGGTAACCCCCCTCGCCGAGCCAGCCCCTTAGCCCCTTCAATAAAAAAATCTGCAGAGTATATGAGCAAGCCGAGTGCTAAACAAATGATAATAAAAGTAATAATGAGGCTGTCATATCCCATCTCTTGCGAAAGAAAACGGATTGCAACAATTGCAAGAAACAAAGACCCTGTAGTGACCAAAGTCTGGAAATGGATAAGTTGGGGGATTCCCATTACTTTCTCATCCGACCCCATGTGGTGGACGAACAGTCTTTCCTTCTTCACGGTTGCCTTATGATTCTCATCGAGAGAGCGTGTTTCGTAAAGAACATAACATGATGACTGAAGCGGTCAACATGTGGCGTCGAGCGCTGGCCGAATTCTTCGGCACCGCACTGATGGTAGGTGGCGGTTGTGCCAGCATAGCCTTCGGCGCATCAGATGCTGTGGTTTCGCTTTCATTTGGAATCGCAGTTACAGTTGCCATTTTGATATTCCAGCCGATCAGTGGGGCACACATTAATCCAGCCGTCTCACTTGCTTTTTTCCGAAGTGGACACCTCGAAAGAGAGGCGTTACTCCCTTATATCGTTGCTCAGTTAAGTGGGGCAAGCGTTGCTGCGTTTCTTCTTCAAGGCGCTGGACCGACGAAAATAGCCGCTGATGTTTCACTCCCTGCGGCCGGTTTGATTGAAGTATTCATTACATTTTCACTGATGGCGAGCATATATTGGATTGTTATTCGTTCTCAAACTCATGTATCTATTGCCATTTTTGTCGGTTTTGCCGTAGGCTTATTGGCACTTTTGTTTGGACCTTTTACAGGTGCATCTATGAATCCTGCTCGGACATTTGGGCCAAATCTTTTCGCAGGAGAGACCTCAAGTATCGCATTCTATAGTTTTACTACTGCACTTGGTGCTTGGATTGCAGCCGAGATATTTATCCGAATGAAACTTGGAAACGATACGACCGAGTCTCAAGATTGAACGGTCAAACGCAATACCTTGACAACATGTTCAAGTGAAGGTATGGTGAAATCTTCAAGTGGTGGCGAAAATGGAACTGGCGTATCCAAGGCACCGATGACAAGAGGTGCTGCTTCAAGTGTATAGAAGCATGATTCCAATATTCGACTTTGGATGCTGTGTCCTAATCCACCGCACCATTGCCCTTCTTGAAGAACGACCAGGCGACCAGTTCGTTGAACAGATTCAATACAAGTCTGTGCATCAAAAGGAAGGAGTGTTCGCAGGTCGACGATTTCGACCTCAACGTCTTCAGAAGCAAGTTGTTCAGCAGCTTGTTGGGCTACATGAAGCATTGAACCCCATGTCACCAGAGTCACATCACGACCACCACGGACCACAGCGGCCTTACCGAGTTTGTATCGCTCTCCATTGGCAATTGCTTTTTTGACCGTTTCCGTGTCGACCTCTTGGTTGATGTTTTGCCCCCATCCAGTTAATCCACCACGCAGTCCATACAAACCAATGTGTTCCAAGAATAACACAGGGTCATTCAATTCTGCACCTTCCATCAGAAGGTCATAGGCATCTTGAGGCGTTCCCGCAGCTACAACAACCAATCCTGGGTCATTGGCAAACCAAGATTCAATCATGTTCGCATGGAATGGTCCTGAACGAGTGCGGCCACCTAAAGGAATACGAATGGTCATTGGACAGTCAGCACCCCATCGCCATCGAAGCATGGCGGCATTGTTGAGCAAAGCATTGAACCCAAGCGCTGCAAATCCTCCGAATTGAATTTCAACCATCGGGCGCATACCGGAAAGAGCGGTTCCGACTCCGGTGTGAACAATCGCTGCTTCACACAAAGGCATGTCGAGAAGTTTTTCTGAATGGCCTGCATTTTTCAATGCCATATTCATTCCAAAGGCACCAGCAACTTCCATGTCTTCACCAATGAAAATACAATCATCGCCATGACGTGTTGCGATGTCGACCATGGCTTGTTGAATTGAACGGGCATAGGTCCAGCCACCTTTTTCGGCATAGGTAAGGGTAGTTTCACCAACCTTGAGTGAAGGTTCAACCAATTCGACCTCTTGACTAAGTGACAAACGAGTATAACGCTGCTCATGCGTTTCAGCATCATTCAACAATGTCACGCCTTTGGTTACCGTTTCAGGTTCTGGCCATGCCATTTGCTCAAGTTTTTCTCGAGCCGTTTCTACATCATGTTGTTCTTGCGCCTCCATTTCAAGCAATACAGATTCATCAAGGCCGAGGTCAAGAAGCAATTGGCGATGGGTTGGAATTGGGTCTTTTGCAGCCCAATAGGCGAGTAAATCACGATCGACATATCCAGGTGGAGTTCCTGATTCATTACCGAGATACAAATCATCGTGGTGGTGAGCATGCCCACAGCCCCGCATCGTTTCAACATGAATGAGCGTTGGGCCGCCGCCGTTCAAAGCAAATTCTCTGGCACAAGCAGTGCTTGCATACCATGCAGCAGGGTCGGAACCATCGATGGTCCACGCTGGAAAACCCATTGCATCTGCTTTATCGGCCCAAATTTCAACACCAGATTGTTTGACAGGAGAGGTATCTAAAGCGATTTGGTTATTTTGAAGAATATAAGTGATCGGTAGGCCGCGTGCGCCTGCAAGGTTCATCGCTTCCCAAAACTCTCCAGAAGAAGAGGCACCTTCGCCAATACAAGCCACATGGAACCGGTTGAGTTTTTGGTGCCATGCAGCAAAAGCCAGACCAGTCATCGTAACGCTGGCAATTGGCAGAGGTGCAGTGGGAGGTAAAACTCCAACATGCCATGCTCCAACGTGCAGGTCACGACCACCTGCATCATCCCAGCCACCATTTTGGTTCGAACCTACTTTGCCTAAATTTGCCGCCATGACATCCAAAGGGGTGTCTCCCATTGCTAATCCAAGGCCAATATCTCGAATCATTGGAGCGACAAGGTCACCATCGTAGCCTTTTCCAGGTCGAGCATCACGAGGTGCATCCGGTTGACGGGCAAGTGCAGTGGCAACTGCGACGACCCCTTCTTGCCAAGTTGAACGGAATCCTTTGCCGCCAAATGAAGAACCATCTGGAGTTTCAAGGCCCTCCGAAAAAATAGATTTTAATTCCGTATCTAATATTCGAGTTCGAGTCATCATGGTTTGCCATTCAATACGCTGTTCCATGGTCACGGACATATAATGAGACAAACGGCGGAATACCAAGCGTAAATCTAGCAAAAAGTGTTGGGACCTACGATCCAAGAACATGGTCAAACTTCGACGAGGTATGACTTCGACATCAGCATCATCTTTCATTTTTGCATCGACTTGAGCAACTAATCCTCGTTGAACAGCGTCGACAAATCGTTGACTAAATTGGTGCCATGAAGGGCCTTCAAATTGTTTCGACTCGTTCTCAATCAAAACATCCCAAACATTCGCCACAAGGAAAAGGTGACCGTCATGCCGCTGAGCGACAAAGCGCAAAATTTCCCTTCGAGCAGCATCTGCAAGCAAGGGTTGAGAGAAAACCATTGGCTCTTTTGGAGCCCAACCGGTTCCATAGATTGCCGGTAAATCTCCTTGGGTCATGGTTTAGCCATAGGCCACCCCCATACAAACGCGACGGCTGAATGGTACGAGACATTGCATCCAAAAAGAGTTTCATTCTTCTTCTGGAATTACATCCTTGAGCGCCTTCATCGAAGCTCGAGTGACGAGAACCGTTGCGAATATTGAGGCCAATATTCCGAGCACAAGCATTGCATTCCCCATCGGTGTCGAACTCATTCCCCCTATCCCAGACGAGTTAAGAGCAAAACGTCCTAAAGCATGGCCGTAGTAAGCATACGCCAAAGAATAAACGATGCTTGAACAATTTGAAATCATGAAAACACGAAGACTGACAGGTGTAGCCGACATCAAATAATTGAGCCATTCATCGGGAATTAAAGGTGACAATCGAACAAGAATAGAAATTTTCATCGCATCCACGGTTAATGCATGTTCGATGTTTTGCAAACGTCCATCGTTGACAATTGACCTCTGGATACTCTCTCGAAACAACCATCTGCCAAGAATAAAGGCAACAAATCCTCCCAGTAAAGAGGCTATAAAATTAGCCGCAGTAGCAATCCAAAAGGGGAATATCGCTCCAGCAGCCACTTTGATGAGTGGTGTAGGGAGCATGATGACAATGGCAAGGGACAAACCCAACGTGAATACAATTGGGCCCATCGGCCCTAATTCTTCAAACCAGAACAGAATGTTTTGAGCATCTTTGAACAAAAAGAATCCACATACTGCGCAGAAGGCGAGAACCAGCAAACCAAAGAAAGCCCGCCAACGATAAATTTCCGGTTGATTTTTTTTGAGTTCATCTAAGTCAGACTTTCTGTCGACAAGCCTCAATTCATTGGGTCGGGGAATTGGGTATTTCGCCATGTTTATTCCTCTTCTTCGGCTTCGGGTAATGCCATTAATACATCGCTAAGCATCTGAGCTGCATCTTCAATTTGTGTAATGAGGGTCAGATCGGAAACAGCACCAGGACGGCCTAAATTCCACATAAGGTCAGATACAACTTCTGTTGTCAATCGAGTCAATTCAAGAACCTGTGGGTCGATAGGAACCATTGTCTCAAAACTGTGTAAAGCTACAAGGTCGGGTTGTTCATCGAGAATGGAATCCATCAATCCTTCGACTTCATCTGCAAGTCCTTGTGCTTGATTTTCAAGAATTCCTCCCATCGATGAAGAGATTCCCTGTTTCATTTTTTGAGCAGCGTTACCATCTAGCGCCTCACCTTGTTTGGCTTGGCTTGGAGAGGACGGGCTTGCAGGGTTTTGTTCCTGTGCACCATTTTCTCCAGTCATTTGCTGAGGCGGAATGAGTTCACCATCAGCACTCGCTTGGTCGACTAATTTATTGAGGGCTAAACGAAGCATTGAAGACATGGCCGAGGAATCGATTTCAGTGTTGACTTCCAAACCTTCATCACCCATCTGAGAAAGAATTTCATCGATGAAATTCGAATTGATTTTTTCTGGCCCAACCAGCCCTTTGAGCATTGGAAGGGCCCATGTGCTATCACCCATGGTCATTGAAACATCGAAACTACCTCCACCACTTTGACCAGTATCTACATCTGCAGGAGGGGGGACAAATTGCTTCCGAGTGTGTTTGTGTAATTGTTGAATTAAGACCTTCATATCAACCGGTTTTGAAATGACTTCTGAGACGCCGGATTGGGCTGCACTCACTCGATATTCTTGTGAGACGTTTCGTGCTAGAATCACGACACGACACTTGAAAGCAAACTCAGGGTCTCCCATCAAACGTTGGGCAGCATCGATAGCATCGCCGTTTTTCCATTCACCATCGATTAACACCACTTCTGGCATAATGGCAAGAGCAGTTCCTTCAGCCTGTCGAAGTGTAGCAGCACGAGTGATATCGAATCCTTCACGCTCAAGAGTATTGGCGAGGAGTGAGCGGCGACCTTCATTTTCGTCCGCAACGATGACTTTGGCCATGAAACTCCTCCCTTCAATTGCAGGGATGGCTGTAGAGACTTGAACCTCACCCTTGACAAAGGAGGTGAACGAGCAGTTCACGGGTTTGAAAAGCAAAGCCGGTTTAACCGCGAATAATTTCTTCTGGAGCGATTGATTGCCAAGAAATAATGCCGCCTTCGAGGTTATACAATGATGGGCCATCATAGCCTGCTCGGATCAAAAACATCGCTGCCATTTGAGAACGCATTCCACTGCGACAAAAAATCAACAGGTCTCGATCCTTTGGAATTGAATCAATCATAGAGAGTACAGATTCATGGTCGATTTGTAAGTCAGTGGAAGCCGCATGTGCTTGTTGGTATTCACCTTTTGACCGAACATCAAGAAGAAAGGGCTTCCAACCAGTCTTTCGGCGTTCGGCAAAATCAGTCATAGAAATTGAGTTGAACATTGCTTCAAGGGCGGAAGTATCTCCTTCATCAATACCACTCTTCTGAGTCACTCGCATACACCATGCTTCATCGTCAAACATGGCTGCACTCAATGACAAATCCGTAACGACTTCACGTTCAGGATTGTGGGCGAAACGAAGTGTTTCAAAAGTCATCATTTCAGCATCATAGATGAGAAGACGACCGCTGAGTACTTCACCAAGTCCAAGAATTATTTTGATGGCTTCATTGGCTTGTAAGGAACCGATTACACCTGGCAATACTCCGAGCACACCACCTTGTTCACATGAAGGAACAGATTGAGGAGGAGGGGCCTCGGAAAACAAGTCACGATACGATGGACTTTTATTGAAATTGAAAACACTCACTTGGCCTTCGAAACGATATATAGAACCATAAACCCAAGGCGTATTATTCAAGAAGCAGGCATCGTCAATGAGGTATCGAGTAGGAAGGTTATCTGTTCCATCGATGACAACATCCCACCCTTCAGCAAAGACCGATTCAATATGTTCTGGCGATAAACGAATTTCGAAAATGGAAATCTTCAACTCAGGATTCAACTCGAGAAGACGGTTACGCGCTGATTCTACCTTTGGTTGGCCGATGGTTGAAGTCGAGTGGATGACTTGGCGTTGAAGATTTGTCAAATCGACGGTATCGTCATCAACAATTCCAATGTGGCCGATTCCAGCTGCAGCGAGGTAGAGAAGAACAGGACTACCTAACCCTCCCGCGCCGATAACTAAAACACTCGATTGACAGAGTAGACGCTGTCCTTCAAGGCCAACTTGTGGCAATGAGATGTGACGAGCATAACGTTGAACATCGATATCCACAAGCAATCCCAAACTGTCCAAGCATGGCTCGGACATAAACTCATTGAGGGGTCAATGTTGATCTTCAAGCCACTTTTCAACATCCATAGCGGCTTGACAACCCATGCCTGCAGCAGTAATTGCCTGCTTGTAACGGGTATCAACCACATCTCCAGCAGCAAAAACACCCTCAACAGAAGTCATCGTATGTTTTTTGTGAAGAATATAGCCTTCTTCATCAACCTCAACTTGTCCTTCAAGGAATGCAGTAATGGGTTTGTGGCCGATGGCGATAAATGCACCTGTGGAGTTAATGTTCTCTGTTGTTCCATCTCTCGGATCTTCAAGTACTGCACCTGTCAAACCTTTTTCGTCTGAAAGCCATTCCTTTACTTGACGAAAAGTTTTGATTTCGATTTTCTCATGTTTGACGACACGGTCATACATGATGGTTGAGGCTCGGAAGGTCTCTCTACGATGAATGAGGGTGACTTTGGTAGCAAAGCGTGTGAGGAATGTCGCTTCTTCACAAGCCGAATCACCACCACCAATGACCATCACTTCTTCATCTTTGAAGAAAGCACCATCGCAAGTGGCGCAAGTGGAGATGCCTCTGCCTTTCTGGGCTTCTTCACCGGGCGCGTTCAACCAAATTGATTCTGCACCGGTTGAAACAATGATGGCTTGAGTTAGGAATGTTTCACCTTCAACAACCACTTTGTAGGGTTGCTCAGAGAGGTCGACTGATTCGACATTTTGGTCGTTGACTTCGAGTCCAAATCGTTCAGCCTGTTCTCTTAACTCCACCATCATCTCGGGGCCACCAATTCCCTTTGGATATCCTGGGAAGTTCTCTACATCAGAAGTAAGCATCAACTGACCTCCAGACATATAGCCTGCAAACATAAGAGGTTCAAGCATTGCACGAGCCGCGTACAGACCTGCAGTATATCCAGCAGGCCCTGAACCGATGATGATGACGTTGTGTACTTTTGACATGGAATGAATCTCCTACGAGATTGTTCATGCAGTTGCATTACTTGAACATTGACATCAAACCGTTAGAGTTTATTGGTCAGATTCGGATTTATCGGTCGGATTTCTTCGACCTTTTATTCGTTTAAAGAGCCAGCGAGAAAAAATCATCGAGCACAGGAGAAAACCGACCGAAACTGGCCATGGCGCTTCGGCGGAGGTCGAGAGAAAATAGGTGGCTGCAAGAATACCAGCACCATAGAAGGCTCGAAAAACAGAAAAAACAATGAATGAGCGGAACATTCGATTTCCAAGTAATTGCTGAAATTTCGATGCCTGCATTTTGAAGCCTCTGACGAGTGAGTCATTCGAGCATTGAAGAAACTGCAGCAACTGCAGCCCGAGCATGTGGTTCAAGGCGAGCCTCGATATGTTCGGGTTCAGCACCAGGCCCAATGATTCCGAGGCCGACTGGCTTTTCGTGAACGAGTTGTAACTCGATGATGGTCTTGATGACTGCTTGCCCCATCGCAAGGCCATGTTGAGTCTGTCCTTTTTCGATGATGCCGAGGCATGCTACACCATCGATTTCGTCATCTGATAACAGACGGTCAACAGCGAGTGGAACCTCCATTGCTCCAGGCACCCATACCACATCGAGAACATCGAGTTGGTGCAGAGTTGCTTCTTCGCGAGCCCATGTTAGCATGCGTTCGATTTCAGCGCGGTGGAATGACCCACAAACAAGGGCGATATTTGGCATAATGATTAACTCCTTTTTTCCTCAAGCACACGTTCCACTGTAGCCACAATAGTTTGTGTTGTTGAATCGATTTCCAGGTTCACTGCATCACCAACTTCTTTGTTGAGCAATGTTGTCAGACGAAGCGTTTCTGGAATAAGGTGTATTGAAAACGTGCCTTCATGAACTTCACCAACGGTTAACGAGATTCCATCAACAGCAATGTAACCCTTCTCCATCACATATTTTTGGAGGTCTACTGGGGCAAGCACGGTGTAGTCAATACCCTCGGAGTGTTGTGTTTTGGAATGCAGAATCCCCGGAGCCATGATGTGGCCTGAAAGTAAATGCCCACCTATTTCATCACCAAATTTCAAAGACCGTTCAACGTTGACATGTTGGCCGACTGTAAGATGACCAAGCGTAGTTCGGGCGAGAGTTTCTGTAATGACATCGAAGTCGACAACTGAATCTTGAACTTTAACTGCTGTAAGACAGACACCATCAATAGAGACACTCGCGCCTGTTTCCAAGTGTTTTGTGTTTGGTAATTCGAGTTGTAAAGTATGGCTGCTCTGCTTTTCAACAATGCCAAGCACAGTCCCAGTACCTTGAATAATGCCGGTAAACATCAAGCATCCTCCTCCTCATTCGACTGAGAGGAAAGTTGGAGAATTCGAGCAATAATTTTTCGTGTTCCATCCAAATCATCTGATAACCCTTCAACACGAGTTACCGCAATATGATTCAACCCGAGTTGATCTAATTGTGAACGAATTCGGTCTTCTGCATGTTCTTGGTCGTATCCTAAAGCGATTACATCAGGTTGGACGTGAGGTAAAATATCGAAAATAGGCACATCTGGCGAATTCCCAATGATGGCTTCATCGACAGGTTTCAACCCTTCCACCATCCTTCGACGAAGTTCTTGGCCGGTTACCGGTTCATGCTTACGCTTACGAACAGTGTCATCGTGAGCAACGACAACAGTTAGATGATTTCCTAGCGCTTTGGCTTGTTCCAAATAATGCAAATGACCTGCATGAAGTAAGTCAAAAACTCCGACTGCCATGACTCGCTTCATCTGCTCACCTGTTGTTGTGAAAGTATAGTCCCTCAAGGTTTTTCCGGCACGGCCCATCTTTCATTTTTCATGAATTCAAGGCTTCAATCAACTGAGCACCTTCAAGGAATGGAATGCCTCGCTGTTGTGCCCAAACACGTGCTTCAGCAACTGAGAGTGCATCGTCGCCATCGCTTTGGAGCATCTCTGCTCCGATGACGACAGGTGTCATTCCGGCAAGGCGTGCAAGTCCAACGGCTAATTCAGTGTGACCCTGTCTTCGTGTAAGTCCACCTTCCGTCTCACGGCAAATCGGAATATGACCAGGAGTACGAAATTCTTCACCCAAAGCAGCTTGAGCCTCATTTCCTGAAATTCCTGCTTCGGTTAATTCGGCAGACAACTCCGCGAATCGACGTGTTGTGAGTGCACGGTCATGGTCGGTGATGCCGGTATATGTCTCGCGATGATTCAAAGATAAGGTGAAAGCAGAACGTGTATCGTATTGCAAGTCATTGGTTACTAAGTGATTGAGCACTGGAAATTGTTCAGTGAGCGATTCTTGGGTATGGAGGTCTTGAAGAAACGGTAAAGAAAACAATTCGCCGATTTCATGGCCGATGGCGAGAAACAAGAGGCCGCCACATTCCATTCTCAACTGACGCATTGTAACTGGAACTGCACTTTGCCCAGGAAACAACAAATCAGTTTCTCCCTCCCTTTTTTCAGAATCAAACAAACACACCGGCATTCCGTTCTGGAAAGCGCGGACTGCGGCTTCAACTTGTTCGTCCATGAACCACCCCCTGCCGCAGGAGTTCATCAATGGTCGTATGTAATATCTTAACGATGACAAGGCAAAAAAACACAATTTTTCCGGATAGCCTACGGAAAGGGATTATCATAGGAAGACCCTTGGGTCGTTCCTGCGGGGATGTGAATTATGCCAATTAAACTCGGACCTGCGGGCGTGCCTTTGTCATGTAAAGGACGTACAATCGTTGAAGGAATGGACGATATTATTTCTCTCGGATTGGAAACAATGGAGGTTCAAACCGTCCGAATGGTCGCTCCACAGCACTTTGAACAATATTGGCAAGCCGGTGTTCTCGCCAACAAAACCGATTTTGAAATGAATATTCACGGACCCTATTACTCAGAACTTCTTGGAAACAGAGTTGAACGTGGACGTTCAATGACTAAAATTGAAACAACGCTACAGGCTGCTCGAACCATTAACGCCCGACATGTTACTCTTCACGCCGGTCACTATGGAGGTATGCAACCTGGAAGTGCTGCAAATGAACAGGTTGCGAATGTCTTCGCTAGTATCGTTGATCGTGTCCATGAGATTTGGCACGACGATGAAGAGGAATTCCCAGTATTCCCTTGGATTAAAGATGGAACACCATCTAAAATCGGTGTTGAAACTTCAGGCCGCCAAGAATTATGGGGTAGCTTGGAAGAAGTTTTGGAAGTTGTCAATCACGTCGAGGGGACCATCCCTGTGCTCAACATAGCCCATATCCACGCCCGAGGTCATGGGAAAATGCGAACTTCGGAAGACTATGGCGAATTATTTGACCAAGTTCGTGAATCAATAGGAACAAAGGAATTCTACTGCCACTTCTCTGGTGTAGAACACCGTTCTGGTAACGCTATGCACTACACACAAATCAAGAAGTCTGATTTGAACTTCGAGCCACTTGCTGATTTTATCGTTGAAGACGGAGGATGGCTTGACATTACCCTCATCTCCGATTCTCCGCTCTTGGAACACGATGCAATGTATATGTCACAAAGCATCGAAAAATCACGCCACCGCCAACTCGAACGCAAAGCCCGTGAAGACCGTCGCCGAGCACTTGCCGCTCAAACTGGAATCACACCAGCAGCAATGGCTGCCCGTGAACAAGAAGAAGCAAACGCTGAGGCTGTGGCCGAGGCTGATGCAAACGCTGATGCTGAGGCTGAGGCTGACGCAAATGCTGAAGCAAACCCTGAGGCTGAGGCTGAACTACAACCAGTCGAGGAAAAGAAGCCTGCGGCAAAGAAAGCACCTGCAAAGAAAGCGGCAAAGAAAGAGGATGACAATGTATTCGACCTTGATAAGGAAGATGATGACGACTTATTTTGAAGTTTGCAGATACACATCCCCCTCCAAAACCGCCCCTTCACACCTCTAATGAGTGGCAATTAACATAAGTAAAGTGAGCGGCGTTCCGCTTGGTATCTATGGCACACATTGCGATTTTAGGTTTGGGAAATTGGGGAACTGCAATTGCTCGTATGTGGTTAGCGGATAATCATCATGTCAAAGGTTGGACTGTAGAACAGGAAGTCTACGAATCAATCACGATGAATTCGGTCAATACAAAATATCTCCCAAATCACCCAGTTGAAGGACTTGAAGCAACCATGCACCTTGAAGAAGCATTGGAAGGTGTAGAAATTGTCGTTTTAGCAGTACCATCATCCGTTATTCTTGGAGTGGTCGACCAAGTTATTCCTCATCTTCGCCCTGGTCATGTATTACTTGATTTAGCCAAAGGTTTGGCGGCTGGAAATAAATTGATTTCAGAAGCGATTCAACAAAAATTAACCGATGCGGGCAAAAGCAACACACTTGCCGTGGTCACCGGACCAACAATCGCTCCAGAAGTTGCTAGTGGGGTCATGACAACGGCTCTTGTTGCAAGTGAAGATGTCTCAGTGGCACAACATCTTGCAACCACTTTGACCACACAAACATTCATTCTTCACCCTGCTACAGATCCTGCTGGAGCAGAATTATGGGGGGCATTCAAGAACGTCGTCGCTCTTGCTTGTGGATTAGTCGACGGTTTGAAACAAGTAGGCACCCTTGGTGGAGACAACCTCAAAGCCGCGATTTTCATGGCTGGATTCAAAGAAGGTTGTCTCTTACTTTCTCAACTTGGAGCAAAAGCAGAAGTTGCTTTCGGTCCAGCGGGTCTTGGTGATTTGTTTGTCACAGCAACTTCGCCCCACGGACGTAATCGAACGATGGGTGAGAAATTAGGTACAGGACTCACCATTGAACAAGCACTTGAAGAAATGCACATGGTTGCCGAAGGTGTTCGTGCGGCTCGTATGTTTGGCGAAAGGGCAGAGGATTTAGGAATTAAAATCCCATTCACAAATGCACTCAATACTTTACTGGACGGTTTCATTGATGCTGAAGAATGCTGCCGAAGAATGGTTGCACTCCACTGAGCACTTCAAATTCGGGCCTCGGTTGAGGCGGTGCTGTTTTGAGGGGAGTCGCTCTGCGGTATTCATGGCGGAGGAATTAACAGAACTGGAAGCGAGAATCTTTGAATGGATTCGGCAATCAGATTTCGAAACCGTCGCTTGGTCAACCCCTAAAGCCGCCAAGTCATTCAAAGTCAAAGAAGATGAAGTCTATGAAGCCGTTGCAGCATTAACGCGTAAAGTCCCTGACCGGATTCAAGTGTTTTACAAGCATGGCTCTCTGCACATTGCTGCTGAGTGATTACTCATCTTCATCGGATGAATGTTTTTTCATCGGTGTTGTATGGTATTTTGAAGAGATTGAGGCTGGAAGGAAAATTGTTGACCAAGATGGTCGTCGGACATCCCCTTCTTCGGTAACGGTTGAACGAATAACCATTGAAAGGAAATCGATGAGTACAACGACAATGAAGATGACGATGAGTAAGGCTACGACTTTGTCATATTGTGTGAGTTTGAGATATGTGTTGATGTACAGCCCAATTCCACCAGCACCAACCAAGCCGATTACTGTTCCATGCCGAACATTGTATTCGAACATGAACATCAAGTGAGACAACAGATGATTTGCCGATTCAGGTAGAGCGACGTGCCATGCAGTTTCGGCTCGAGTCATGCCCATTGCTTTGGCTGCTTCCAATGGAGCATTTTTCAGACCCTCAATCGATTCAAATTGCAACTTTCCAAGGTATCCAACCGTGTAAAAAGTCATAGCGAAAATTCCTGCGAGGGTTCCTACATCGAAGATAATCATAAACAACACTGCCCAGATGATGGAAGGCAGGCTTCGCATAGCTGCAAGCACGACTCGAGCAGGAATCGCCATCCAAAGCGGCGAGAGATTGTTGGCTGCCAAAACCGAAAGAGGAAGCGCGAAAACAAAGCCGAGTGCTGTAGCAACAAAAGCGATTTTTAGAGTATCAACCATACCCAGCCAAGCCACGGAACAGAAGAATTCAACCTCTTGGTCACATACAGGATATGATTGAGCCTCTAACACCGACCAATCCGGTGGCCAGAGACTCTCGTTGAAGAAAATTACAAGGTTGTCCCAACCCCCACTTAATCGACCCCAATCACCAACCATATCGTTGAAAATGAAGAGTGCAAGAAGTGAAGTCACCGTGACAACACCGATTAATTTCCGACTCAATCGACCACCTCCTCGATGAGTTTTCCATCCTTGATTCTCCAAATACGGTTCGCAACTTCCCTGGCTAATTCTTCATGATGTTCGACCATAATCAAAGCCGAATTATGAGCTCGTATGGTGGCACGTACAGTGTTCATTACCACCTCGACGTTATCATCGTCAAGTTCTCCAAGGAATTCGTCTGCAAGTACTAATTTTGGTTGTTGTGCAACCGTTCTCGCCGTTGCCACTCGCCGTTGTTGACCACCGGAAAGAATCCGTACGGGTTGATCTGCGAGTTCTTCAATCCCTAAATGACGCATAGCCTTGGTAATATCCTCTTCAAACGCTTTTGGCAAAGGAAATACAGCAGGCCACCATCGCGAAGTTCGAACTCGAGCGCCCATCGAAACATTTGCTCGAACACTCAGATTTCCGACCAATCCCAAACGTTGAGGAATGTAACCCAGTCCTCCTCGCGAGGGAATGGCGAGTTCAATTTCACCCGACAATGGCCGAATGAGGCCAGAGATCGTTCGTAATAATGTGGTTTTACCAATTCCTGAAGGTCCGAGAATAGCGATAACATCGCCTTCTGAAATCTCAACATTGATGTTTTCAATCAAAGGTGTGTCATAACCGATTGAAACATCGTGAAGATGTGCAAGTACCTCATTCATATTTTCGCCTCAACTGGTTGGTGTATATTTTTCATTATAGTAAGCGGAAATACCAGGAACACTCGAAATCAATGAAGAATAGGAACCAAAATGGGTCTCAGCATCGGTTGCAACAATGCCTGGTGTATTGAGAATTGAAGATAATATATCTACCCCTGCTTCACTTGAACTCAAATTTACCAAAGCCGTAACAATGGCATCTCGCGTAGAGTTATCGAGCGTATTTGGTTGATACATCATCGGATGGCTTGGGGCTTGTCCAAATGCTGGAAGTGCGACATAATTCTCTCGAGCCAAACACCATTCTTCATTCTCTGTAGAAATCTCACTGCCGCAATAGGTATCGACTGTACTGTCTTTGGCAAACGCCACACCGCCTTTTCCTTCAGACAAACATTTCAACGCGCCACTGTAACCGTAGTAGGGAGTCCCAGATTCAGGAATGCTAGCATCTTCCGAAAAATAGTTGAAAATAGTATATCTTAGGGATTCAATGTCATCGACATCACCAACGACTTCAGCGTATTCTTGCCCGATAAAATAGCCCATTGGGATCAACATCCCTGCTGATTTGAGCCAACCGGTATGGCAACTGGTTTGACCTTCAAGCACAGCAAATGGGTCGGTCGAATCATTTCCATCGTTGAGGGCTTGTTCTGCTTCACTTCCATTGAGAACCCAAGCATGTGCATTGTAATAGGTTCGCCCATCGCTCTTTTGGTCCGCAGCCATAACTTCAAGATCATACATATTCCAACCGACCCATCCAGCACCGCCGTCCATAAAGGCCATGTCTGCGCTACCAAAACGAAGGGATTGAAGGGCTAATGCATCCGAAGTGATTGGATATATTTCTACTTTTATTCCAATTTCAGCAGTCAAATAATCGGCTAATTTTTGTGGATTCTCATTAAATGAAGTGTAATCATCTTTGACTGAAAAAGCGATTCGAATGACCTCTTCGTCATCCTTTTCATTCCCGATACAACCGGATAAAGTGGCAATTGAAAGGAGGGATACGATCAATGTTGTTTTCAAAATTTGCATGTTCATGCGTTCACCTATTTAGGGCGCCCTAAAACCGAGGCTATATGAAGTTTAGGGCACCCTAAATCTCCTTTTAACGGTGGGTAATCAGCCGGACAAAAGCCCTACTGCTCAAGCGGAAAGCCAATCCACTGCTAATGATTTTGCGAAACGATCATTCGAAAACCCCGAATGTCCGATGGGTCGAATGATGACCAAAACGTCGAGTTCACCACCCCAATTACTTGTCCCTAAGCAAAGTACTTCACCCACTTTCACTCCCTCTTCATTTGTACCGATTGAGAGGCTTCGCAACTCATACAAACGGACACTCACGACTCGGTCAACGGAGTCTTCAGATGAAAAATAGCGATGTGTACTTTCCACAGCCATGGGTTCCAATTTCATTTCATCCACGTCAAGGCGAAAAGCCGGCAATTTTTGGTCTAACAATTCAACTGCTTGGTTCAATCGACCCTGTTCCATGTTCAACAACGATGCAAGTAAAAAGGCTGTTGATTCGGCCCCCAGTGGTCCATATTGATAGGGTAGGCGAAGCGATATTGATTGAACTATTTCAAAATCCGTATCGCCTGGTTCGGGTAACATGAGCCATGTATACTGCTCCCCTGCTGGGTAAAACGGTGCATTTGGATTCTCTGTGAGCAAAGGCTGGCCCCATTCAGAAGGCGAGATAGGTGTCGAAACGGGGGTAAAGCCACCTGCAATAACCATTGTAATCAAGAAAATACTGACCAATATACGTGGTCTTTTGTATTCCTTCCATGCCAAACGACCAGCTGGACTGAGGACTGAAAGAAAGATCATCGCTGGGCCTATGAGGAGTATGCCACCTGGAATAAACCACATCGATACAAGCGTGACAACAAGCGCTTCAAAGCCAAGAGGGCCAAATCCATTTCGCCAATCGAAGATATCATCTTCTTCCGATTTTCGACGTTCTACAGCAACAACAATTACGATAGCCAAAACGAGTAAAAGCGTCGGAACAAAAACTCCAATCATCTTCAACCCGTCTTTGGAAGTGAGGTGTTCATCAAGAATCTTGGGGTTTGAACCCAGTTCAAACGGTAGTTTGTCAAACCTTGACTGTGTCGCCGAAGTATGGAGGAGGTTGTATTACGACTCGAAGATGCAACCTATCGGCACTCTTTGTACGCTCCATCGGCATTCAAACCTTGGCGTAGGATACGAGGCCAAGGTATTTTTTCAGCGAACCTTTCCCTTCACAAGGGCACGATTTTGGGGCTCGTTGGTCCAAATGGGGCTGGTAAAACGACGCTCTTGCGAATGATGGCGGGAATCCTCCCGCTGCAAGAAGGCTCAGCCTATGATTCACGAAAAGATTCAAGCGCCACACTTTCAGATTCAAACTTGAGGAATATTGTTGGCCATATGCCTGAGCAAGTACGTTGGCAAGGAAGAAAAACTGTTCGGAACGCCTTACTTGAAATTGGAGAAATGTGCCAAGTCAGTGAATCGCGAATTGATGGCTTGTTGAAACTGGTAGGGTTGCAAAGTCGAATCGATGCCCTCTTGAATGAATTAAGTCAAGGTATGCGGCAAAGACTTACCCTTGCCGCAGCATTGCTTGGTTCACCACAGATTCTCTTGCTTGACGAGCCCCTGAATGGGCTTGACCCCGTTGCAGCGGCCGCATTTATTGTCTTGCTTGGAAAATTAACTGACAAAGGAGTTTCAATTGTGATTTCATCGCATCAAGTCGAAGGATTGGTTGAAATCATCGACCGTTTGGCACTCATGCATCGAGGACAAATCCTTGCTGAAGGAACAATGCTCGAAGTCGCTCAACAATTGAACCTCAATAAGAAAACCGAGATTACAGGTGAGGGCAAGGCACCGGATTTTTCCAAATATTTAAGCACAACAGAATCTGTAGAAGTTGAGCAGTCCTCAGAAGATTGGCGAGCAGTGCTCGGCAAGAGTGAACCTGGGCTCTTACAGAAATTGGTTGTCGATGGAATCGAAATTACCTCATGGGTCATCCGGCAACCGAATGTGATTGAGATGCTTTGTGCCGCAACGGGTCAATCGATTGAAGATGTTGGACTCGAAGTTACTTCGACTGCTGTTCTGCCACTGCGAACTTTCCGAGGTGAAGAAGAATGAGTGATTTCTCTCGAATTATGTTGTTCGCAAAGCGTCTCATGCGAGAGCGACTCTTCTCAACAAGAATGTACATCATGTTCCCGATCTTGTTATTGTTTATTCCTGGAATGGCTTGGGGATTTTCGGACTCGAACATTGTACTTCCGGGTGGGCACCAGCCTGATAGCCCGATGGAAGTGTTGTTCTATGCAAGTTTAGGTGTCGTTTTTGGTGCGACGATGTGTGCAGTTTTACTTTCATATGATTCTGTGAGTCGAGAACGAGCAAGTGGTGTGTTGGAACTGCGACTCTCTCAACCAATGCCACGGGCTCATCAAGCCCTTGCGATGATTCTTGGTTCATGGCGAGCCATCTTGGTTCCAACATGGATTCTGCTTATTTTTTCTGTTGTTATCGTTCGATATCGCATGGGTGAATGGCTTTCTATGGTCGATTGTTTGGTTTATTTTCTCTCGACTGCATTGATTCTTCTTTGGTATGTATTGTTTACTCTCTTAGCCTCATCATACACACGTGAGCAAGGGACTGCAATCTCTTTTGGTGTAGGACTTTGGTTCCTTTTCACATTCCTTTGGGCCTTGATAACGACCATGGTAGCCTATGCATCGGGTGTTTCAATCGGGCAAGAAAATGATGCTGCTTGGGTCATGTTAGAAGGTGGATTGGATTTACTTTCACCCAATGGAGTCTACCATCATTTGCTTGAAACACGCTTGCCGCAAATAGACAGAGGTGTAGCAGCATGGCACATTTGGGTCATGGCTTTGGCATGGACAATTCTTCCATCTTGGTTGTTTGTCCGAAGGATGGAAAAGATTCTTCCTTAAGTGAATCCGTTCATTCGGGCTACTTTTCAAGCGAAAGCCTCTTTGAGGCAGGATGACGACGGTTAGGTATGGCAGGACACACCCGGTATGGGCTTACACACTTCCTAACGCGAAGTTCAACGGCAATTGGTTTGATTTTCTTGATGATCCTCATGGGATGTTCACCCCTTTTCACAGCCCAAGTAGCGTTGGATTCCAATGAACAAGCGCCTGCAGATGGTCGACAAGGTCTCGATATTGCGGGCGAGTGTGAAGGATTGAAATTTGAAGACCTTTTTGCTTACGACTTTGCAAATTTCGTCATCGATGTTGGTGATGATTGGGCAATGGCTGAAATGGATGCTCGCGCCTTTGTCAACGGTAGTAAATCCGCAATTGTACGAGAGAATCTCGACGGTTTGTTCGAAGGCCTCTCGGGTGGAAATAATAGCTGGCTCAGCACTGATGAACGTGATGCTGTTCGGGCAATTGGGCCTAAATGTATCGGAGCAATGGACACACGACTTGGAATTCGTGAAGGCATCCCCCATCGGGGCTCTCCAGACTGGAATAACATGTCCTTTGTCGAAGACGGCATTGCATTAGATGAAGTTGACCTTGTTCCAGCAAATCATCCTGAAGAACGCTCTTGCCAGAACCTTGGTTCTGCCAATGGATGTAAAGAAGTTCGTGTTTCAATTACTGATGACTTACAAATTCAAATGTTCTTAGAAGCAGGGGAATCGAATAACATTCGCTTTGACCAACTTCCAAACAGTGGTGATTCTAATTTCACGTTGGCATTGAACATTACAAACATGTCCTATGCTCATTTAGAATTCAACTTTCCACTTAAACAAGGATTACGTGTGGTTAATTACTCCATTAAAGATACTTCTACTGCTACCGATGGAACCGTTACAGTTTCCGAAAATACCGTTCTGAGTGGCCCTGAATCAATTTACCTCCCTGACGGACGCCTCCGTATTAACCAAATCGTAACGTATGCCGTATCTGAATATCCTCTTCTACGCGAATTGTTTATCGATTTCACAACAATGGCTCCAGAAACAAATGAAGCACCCGCATGGAGTTCATATGCTCCGGAAGACGGAACCATCATCCCAATGCTTGAACAATTGAATCTAGGTAATGAAATGGTGACCGTTGAAGGTGAACAAACTGAGATGTGGGCAACTGATGAGAGTGGATGGGGACTGGAATGTACTTTTGTAGAATCAGGTTGGTCTGCTTCCCTCGATGGTGAAGGTGACATGGTTGTCTCCAAACAAAATACTCAAGCGGCCTCTTCTGATGCTGAATGCTATGTTGTTGATCCTTTTGGGGCAGCATCCATTGATTCACGAAACTGGACTTTTGGCCAAGTATTTACTTCGAGCGCCATCTTATCAGAAACTGGAGATAGCATAGAATTCACGATGACACCAACTGGTCTGGTCAACGAATTGACCATTTCTGCTCACGCTCACCAATTGAATGCCATTGGACAAATGCGCTCAGTTACCCTTGCATCAGATGCTTCAACCATTTCACTTCCTCTTGATGGATTATCACCAGGTGCAGTCATGGTCATGGGCCAAGCACAAAGTTCAACCATGCTGGACCTCGACATCATGCTCGACTTTGGTCTTGAAAAAGCAAGTCTACCCCCATTCATCAGTGTCAGTAAAAACCTCGACGGGGAAAACGCAACCTGGGATGCAAGCGGTCTCACCTTTACTTTGGAAGGAGATGTGTTGGACCCAGATGGTGAAGAAGTCTCACTTTCTCTTCGGATATGTGGCAGTGAAACCAACGATTTCTTGCGTGTCGGAAGTAGCTGGGAAATCGATGTCAATATCGTTTCATGCTCCTTGCAAACTCCTCAAGTGACTGCATATGAGATCGTCTTGATTGCAACAGATGAATCCGGAACAATCACTACTCTTTCGGTTTATGTCCCTGACCCTTATGCAAGTGATAACAGCGACAATAATGGCGATGAAATACCGATTGAGATTGATGAAGAAGGACTCCCAGCCATCTCTATGATGGCTACTTTGAGCATCACCCTTCTTGGTGCTGCCTTTGCAGGAAGAGCCAGAAAAGAGTGAGGGCTTCAACCGACACCCTCAAAAGAGGGGGTTCGGCCCATTAAGCAGGTGAAGGTATGTTCGCGGGTGTTATTGAGTCAAAAAGCCATGAAGGAGGGTTTCTGGTTTCGTTTACTGGATCCTCTCCAGCACTTGAAGCCATTATTATCAATGCCGAGACAGGTATTTACATCGGTAAAGTCGATGCTGTAATCGGAAATACCAACGCTCCGCTCGCTCACGTCGCCCATATAGATCGAAAACTCGATCTCGACTCACTGGTTGGAATTGAAGTAGGAATTCGTGCCAAAAAACAACGTGAAGAACGAGAACGTAGCTTTGACACAGGACGTCGTGACCAGAATTCCGATCGTGGCCGAAATGGCGGCGATCAAGGCTATCAAAGCAGAGACCGTCAAGGTGGACGCCCTGAAAGAAACGACCGTGGACAAGACAACCGCAATGGCGGAGACTGGGATTGTCCAAAATGTCAGAATAATAACTTTGCATTCCGAACAGAATGTAATCGCTGTGGTGATGCCCGTGGCGGCGGTGGCGGCGGTGGAAGACCCCCTCAACGAGATGACCGAAGAGGCGGCGACCAAGGATATCAAAGCAGAGACCGTCAAGGTGGACGCCCTGAAAGAAACGACCGTGGACAAGACAACCGCAATGGCGGAGACTGGGATTGTCCAAAATGTCAGAATAATAACTTTGCATTCCGAACAGAATGTAATCGCTGTGGTGATGCCCGTGGTGACGGTGGCGGCGGTGGAAGACCTTCTCAACGAGATGACCGAAGAGGTGGCGGCCAAGGCTACCAAAGCAGAGACCGTCAAGGTGGACGCCCTGAACGAAACGACCGTGGGCAAAACAACCGCAACGGCGGAGATTGGGATTGTCCAAAGTGTCGAAATAATAATTTTGCTTTCCGAACAGAATGTAATTCATGCGGACTTCCTCGAAGCGGCGGAAACGACCGACGTGGTGGCGATGACCGACGTGGTGGAAACGACCGACGTGGTGGAGATGGAAAAATTTACACTGATAACGATTGGGATTGTCCAAAATGTCAGAATTCAAATTTTGCATTCCGTCAAGAATGCAACCGATGCGAAGCACCTCGCCCAGGTAGTGGCGGCGGTGGCGGCGGCGGCGGAAGACCTCCTCGACGAGACGACCGCTCTCATGCCCCTCGACGTGATGACGGTGGAAGACCTCCTCGACGAGACGACCGCTCTCATGCCCCTCGACGTGATGACGGTGGAAGACCTCCTCGACGTGATGACAGTGGAGGTAACCAAAGCCGAGGCTCCTACGGACAAGACAGAGCTCCTCAACGGACATCAAGAGAACCTCGAACCTTTAGAAAATCACGTGGAAATGGTCCTGGCCATGCACATAATCGCCCTCCAAAACCTATCGGCACCCCTGACCGAGATGGAAGACCTCCTCAACGAGAAGACCGCTCTCATGCCCCTCGACGAGATGATGACGGTGCAAGACCTCCTCCACGCCAAGATGGAGCAAGACCCCCTCGACGAGATGGTCGAGACCGAAGATCCGATTATTGAAGGGGCTAAACCATGGGTGCGGAACATCATTACCTTAACGCCGTAGAAGCCTACGATGAAGGTGATATGGAAACAGCATACGAAGAAGCATACAAAGCGGTCGAAATTGACCCGGAGCATGTAGATGCTTGGCAGTTGTGTGCTGAAACTTCTCTCCCTCCGAAAGGTGAAAAACCATCTCTGATGCAAGCGGCGAAATCATTAGCTGCAGTTCGGAAAATTATTGCTCTTGACCCAAATCGTACCGCAATGTGGATGCTTGGTGGACGCCTTCTCACCGATGAGTTAGGATTGCTCAATGAAGGTTTACAATGGTGGCAAGACCTTCGCCATCAGTTACCCAGAGAAGTCACTCCATTGGTAGAGCAAGCATCATTATTGGCAGATATGGGACATTACCTTGAAGCAAAATACCGCCTTGATACAATCATCGAGGATAAATTGGATGGTGGACCTTCTCAAATTGCCAAAATACATCAATTACGAAGTCAAGTGATTGCAGCAGCAAATCTCCAAACTTCTGAACATTTCAAACCCTGGGAAAAGCATCATAATGGCTGGGGTGCAATTGAACTTAAAATGGGTAAAGGCCCTGTATCAGAAAGTTTTCTTTTTCTCATAACTACAGTTCCAGTCTTGATGATTGTAGTCTATTTCTCGAACCAAATTGCTGGCAAAGGTTGGGGGGCGTTTTGTATGACAAGTATGGTCATCTTTGCTACAGTTTTGTTTGGAATGCGAACTGCAAAGCGTATGTTCCACAGCATCAATCGACCTGCATTCAACTTGCTCCGAGCAATGAATTTTGAGGCAAATACTGGTTATTCGATCATTCATTCAGAAATTCGAACATCGCCACTTTACATGTTCATCATGCAAAGAAAGCCAAAATCATGGCAAGAACGTATGCTTAAAATCATCGAATCCGACACACCACTGCCAAAGAACTGGAAACCAGAGTTCCCTGATTTTGAATCACACTTGGATGAAATTGGATACATCGACGATGAAGGTGAAGAGACTTTCGAGGCCTTTGAAGAAGAGTGAAGATTCCCTTTCGCCCTTTAACTTCGCATCAAGATAATGAGATGTTTAGTTCGGATGTTTCATGGTCGCAACGAGACCTCTTCTCACCATTCTACTTTTCAACTGCTTCACTGAGCGGCTACTTTGATTAATATGAAAGAGAATTTTAAGTGTGTGAAGAACTCTTTGTCGCAGATTACAGTTCTAAGTTCAAACGAATAAATCCCTATTTCGGATTCACATAATCAAGGGATTGGATTCTACGCAGTGAGTTGAATGGGCAACACTCTTGGGAGTTGATTTCATTTTTATGGACTCTTATCGAGTTCATGTCCGAGTTCAGATAAATTTATTTTACCATCTCCATTAAGGTCTAACAGAGATACGAGTGCATCTATATCGAATGGAGATAATCCGTCAATACCGAGTGATTTTAATCCGTTCATTAATTCAAAATGGACAATAAATCCATCTTTATTCGTATCAAAAGAAGAAAACAATTCAGTATGAGAGATGTTCTTGTTTGAAGCGTAGTTCTTTATTGTTTCAAGTGTTTTAATAGCGTTTTGATTGCCAGATGAAAAGAGGTTATTTTGGAACGGGTTTTCAGATGTGAATTGATCCGAAGAATCTCCAGATAGAGATTTTCGAGTTTGCATCCAAATTATCCCACCCAAACCCAAAAACGCTAATGACACAGTTCGAAAACCCAACCCGCGTTCAATCGGCTCTCTATCAGTAATCATTATTTCGTGTGAAGCAGTAACATTGAAATCTACCTTAATTTCATTACTTTCTGTACCAAAGCTACTTTTGAATGTAACAGTTCCAATATAATTCCAGTCGCCTGAGGTGGAAGACCTAAATTCAAAAAGACCTCCTGAGCAAGAAGGGTCCCAAAGCAAATCACCTTGGTTAAAAAAAGATTCATAATAGAGTTCCACTTCTATTTCATTACAATTATGTTTAGAATAAATACGGTATCCTTCATTCCCTTTTTCGACATTAAATTCACCTTCTTTGAGTGTTTCGAGACCATTATCTTCAGCATCATAAAAATATAATTTAGAACTAGCAAAAAGAAAGAAGATGACTGCAATACCAAAGAGAACATAAGATGCAATTTTGCCAATTACTACATCTTTGGTCATGGTTATTACTTGTAGAGGGAGTAAATAAACCTGCTCAAAATTTAAAGCAATTTTTCGTGAACCATTAATCTTCTAGAATTTATTCAATTTCATCGCCTTCTATACAAGAAAGAATGTTGATATGTTCAGTTTCAAGTCATTAAGTTAGTAAGCGTAAATTTGGTCCCAATAATCATCGAGTATTTTGAGTGACTCTTTGATGGGCAAGACTGACAGCGAGCCATCATCTTTCTTCAGTAGAAGGTTCATCTCGGCGAGTTTTCTTATCGCATCCTCAATCTCAAAGCCGACCTCGACTTCGAATGTATCCAGTAGCCACTGCTCTATCCTTTGGTCAAGAGATTCATAATTGTGATTCTTCTGATCTACGAGCAGGAAGGTGTAGGCGAGAAGTGCTTCCTTAACTTCCTGTTCCTCGGCCATATCGATGACCATATTTAGTACCGCTGCATTGTTGGCCTGACCCTTGAAGTAAAGGTTTGTTGAAATCTGCGTCTTGTATTTATCTCGTGTTTTCTGGTAGGACATGTATGATTTCAGGATGTAGGTGCCGAATGCGACGCAGATACCGGCGACAATCGATGTCGAAGTATTTCCTGCATTGCCGCCAAGTAATAAGGGTCCGAATTTAATGAGAAGTGTGAACAAACCACCCAATAAAGGGGCAATAATCTTGACCTTGTCAAAAGAACGCATTTCTGGTGATGTGTTAGGGAAAATAGTCTCTAAATCGAGTTTGGGAACGGTCTTGAAGAGCCTTAGATGCAATCCTGCAGCAATCTCTCCAGGGTAGTGTTTCATGCGTTTATTGTCCTCGAACCAATCTTCATCATGGTATTGGAGGATTTGAATGACTCTATCGAAGGCCTCGATTGTAATCTCCTCCTTCTTCAAACCGAACCAAGAAGTGCGCGTTCCAGGTGTGGAAGTCTCTCCGAGTTTGAACAGATCTGATGTGACGAGTTCATCTAATCTGACATTGAGGCTGATTGGAAACACATTCTCACCTTCATGAGCAGCATCTATCTCTTCCTCACTAATCTCCTTCCAGTTACCATTGTGTAATGCTTTCCTCAATGTTTCAATGAACCCCTCTTTGCCAACAGAATCAGGGGTGCCAATCTTATCAGGATTCATGCTCTCGTACAAACTTTTCAGTGTTTCCAACTGTGCATGAGATGAATGATGCCAAATCACCTCTAGCATTTGAGATATCTTTCCCAGACCAGTGCTTAACTCATCGGTCAGTTCATTCAGTTGGAATAACTCCTCCTTGATTCTGGAGCGAGAAATCGGAATGTAGTGCTGTTTCAAGTCTAAACCCATGAACACTATGAGCGTCACATGGTTTTCATTGTTGTCATCACCTCGGTCTCTCTTCCGGCGCTTATTTGTTGAAACCCGAGAGCCCCACTTAGCAATCCAATCGAAGCGATGAGTGTGCTTTCAGAGCCGTACAAAGTGTTCAGTACTTTTATGAGTTTGAATCCATTCAAAGGTTAACGTTCTTTGAATAGTTCTCGCTTACGCTCGAACTGCTTCCTCAAAACCTAGATCTTGGGGTTCACTGTTGGCTTTGGGCATACTGCAACGCATATTGCTGGGCATAGGTTGCTGCTGTTTGCGCATCATAGCCCTGTGAAACAAATTGCTGGTAGTATTGCTGGTAAACTGCATTATCCATTGCTGGTGCTGCTGCTACTGCTGCTACTGCGACTGGAGTTGCTGCTACTGGAGCCACTGCTGCTGCCTGTGCGGCATATTGCTGCGCATAAGCACGAGCCGTATCTTCAGGGTATCCTTGAGCAATCAATTGCTGGACATATTGTTCAGTTTGGTCAATAACTCCACCAAATCCTGATGCACCGACTGAGAAGTCTTTGGTGTCATCTTCTGAACCCCTGCCCATGAAGAAGAGCGTAAAGAGAACAACGATAATGAGAGCCAATAGAACGAGTGCCGGCATAAGCATAGTGTCCATAATGCTGTTCGTTGAATCATCTTCTGAGGTACTTTGAGGAGTTCTCCATTCACCATCTACAAAGGTCCATCCAGTTCCAGAGGTATCAGACCATTGGCATTTACCATCTGCATCCAATACCCATTCTCCACCTGCTGCTTCGGCGGAAAGATTGGCTTCAACACCTTGACATGCAGGCAATGAAATTACAATCAACTCATAAGTAATGAAACGTTCATTCGGCGCTTGACCCTCGTAAACCTTGATGTAAAGATCTTGAGAGTGAGATTTATTCGTATACATTCCATCAAGAGACAGTGTTAGGGTGAAGGTATCGAGGTCTCCAAGTGCTATTGTCTTTCGGAAAGTTCCATTCTTGTCCATCCAGAACTTATCAGTCGCACTTGCGTTGAAACTGTCAGGCCTCAATGAGATTTCGACATAGACGTCTTTTTGGTCTTTTTCAGCTCCTGATAATACAGTGCCTGAAAGGGTAATGGTATCGGAATCAATTTTACAAGGTGCAAGAGGGCATTTCTGGTCGTCCGAAAGCGAGACTAGGACATCCGGTGCTTGGTCACCAAAGCCATCAGGAACAACATCGAAATACATACGATGCGTTTCAGAGAATTTATCTGCACCATCGAACACAACTAATTCGATTCGAATTTGGTTGGTTGAAACGCCTCCTGAACTAACGGTAGTGTTACGGAATGTGTAAGCAAACGAACCATCACTTGCAGATGTTTGTACAAATGAATGCCCTTCAATATCGAAGTCATCATCGCCATATGGAGCATCGAATAAGACCTTCCATTCATAGCGTTCAATTCCGTTTCCATCGAGTGAATCCTCGTCAGAAGAGTTACTTGCATCAAAGTAAATTGTAACTTCACCGTTTTCATCGAGAATAATTCGGTGAACGCTCCATTCCTTCGCTAGGACAGTATTGGTTCCTGTAAATTCAACTTGCTCTGAATATTCATCACGTATGTCTATTTCAGCATCAGCAGTTGGACGGAATTCATCAGCATAGACATCGTTCGTTTTAACAGTCACTTTGATTATTCGAGAGTGACCTGCATCATCATGAAGAATCAAGGTAATATCCCATTGTACATCTTGAGCACAACCGGTTATAGAAGCAAGGTCAATCTTACAGAATGTCATCATTGGGGATGCATCTGAGGTGTGATCGGTACCGCTCGCCATGGTTGCACCAGTCCAAGAGGTTGGACCATCAATGATCCAATCAGTTTCAAGTGATTCAGTTGTATCTGTGGTAAAGGTGAAGGTCAATTCTGCATCGCTCTTGATGTAGCGACTTTTGTATCCAAAGGTACTTAGGTCATACTCTGGTGTAACACCGTTAATTTGGAGTTCTAATCCTTCACTCATTATACCAAAACCAGAAGGGTAAGGTGTAACTTGGTAACTGAGCATATTTCCGAGAAGAGGCAATGTGCTGCTGTCTGCACGTTCTGAGTGAGATGCAACGTCAATGGTCGAAATAATCATTCCACCTGATTGGTAACTGCAGACACCGAGAAGAGTATCTTTCTGATCAGCTGGGGTACCATCTCCTCGTCGAATAATTCGTTGGAATGTACCATATTTCTCTGTTTCACTGTCACCGCCACAAATTTGTGGAACCGTATTCACGCTTCCCGTATGAGTCTTAAGAACAGCATTAGCAACTGTCCCTGCAAGATTAAATCCTTGGAAAGCAGCCAAATCTACATCATCCATTATTGGATGATATGGGTCTGCAAAATCTGTATTGGAATAAGAGATTGCATCATCATCATTTTTCTCTTGAATGAACAAGTCGAATGGCAAACGGAAATCGGTTGAACCTCCACCATATACTCCTGTTCCTTGAGGACCGAGGTGCACTTGGACAGTTCCACCAGCGGACATGAACCCTCTCAAGGCGAGCTTATTCGAATCTGCCGACATCGTTTCGTAGTATCCATGACCACCGTCTTCGTTATCTTTCGCAGCAATATCGGTTTGCCATGGCAGAATAACCTTATCGTAATGCGTAAACCATTCACTCGAAAGGTAGGTTTCCCAGTCATTGATTTCGAATTGTGTATATGTCATTCCAAGAATGTCAAGATCCTCCTTAATCGTAGAAGTACGAGGTGAGCTGTCAGAAAGAATAGCGACGTCAACACGGTCGGCGAACGTAGCGTGGAAGTATCGAACGTTACCCGATGGATTTCCATTTGCAAGTTCAGCATCGAAACTAATGTTGTATTCGTGGCCATCTAACCATCCATTCCATGGCGTGAAAGTCACATTAGAAACTTCATGTGAGCCCAAAGTTTTAGCAGGACCTGCTGTTGTAGTGTGTGCTTGAGAACCAGTCGTCATGTCATCGATATTCATATTGAATACATACTCGCCCGGAAGTACCCCATTGGTTGCTCTAAAGGTCCAATCATGTGTGTCAACACTGTCAATTGGCATTACACATTCCAATGGTTGGTCATCCAAACAATTGAGAGCGTTTGGAGCGAAAAGAGTGATGTCGACAGATTGAACATTAAAAATAACCGTTTCTCTATTATTTGAAATCGACAATTCGTTGTCGTTGAACCAAGCCTTACCAACGGTTGTGTTATCAAAAATTGTTTCAACTTCAATTTTATAAACGCCAGAAAAGAATTCATGGCTATCGATAACGTCAGTTGAACTTTGGTCAGCATCCACATTGGTTCGGGAGGTCGTGTAGGACTGGTCTTCAACGAAAGTGAACTCTTGAAGTGAAATATTATTGAAAGCAACACCCTTGAAGCCGTCATTGATACCGTTTCGACCATCGTCATCGGATTGGAATTCGAAGTTAATATCTACAGTTGAACCAGCGAGTGATGTGCATTCATAATCCCAGTTACGCGAATCGGAGTCTGTCCTATTTTGGATAAACAGGTGAGTCAAGTCAATACTGGTCGTTGCAACAAGGTCATTGGTATTGAAAAAGAGAATGGAAGGTTCTCCAGAAGCATCAATAGTAGTTGGATCGCCAACACCTGAAATTTCAGTATAATCTATCGACTCGGTTTCGTTCACAATGTTATCACCATTATCGTCATTCCGACAAGTACCATCTTGGTTATAATCATTCCATTGGCCAAGCATTAGGCCACTTGAGGAGGCACCATTACGGAGAATATCAAGAGTAATAACCGCATAATCATTGACAGAGTCTAAGTCGATATTAACGGGATCCTCGTTTTCCATTCGATAGAAGGTATCAGCATAATATTCGAAGTTTAATGATACGAAATCACCGTTCATCGAAGTCAAATCCACATTAGGAATCGTAAGTGTTTCATTCCAAATCTCACCATAGCCATTGGCACCGGTGTCACAAGGATGACCGAACCAATAGGCATAGTTGTTGAAAATTTTGTCAGAACATGTGCTTTCACCGTGGATTCCACCTTGAGAGTTCTGACTTTCCTCGAATCGGTATCCAGTTGCTCCACCTTCGAAGGTCTCTTCACACAAAGCACTCGGAGTGCCACAGTAGATATCGGAAGGGGTTGCTGAATATACAGTTGCTTTGATGTCAAAGTCAACAGCGGTGTTTCCCCAGTTGTTGGTAACGACTTCGATGTCAAATATTCCTTCAGCATACAATCCACCGGCTGAGAAACCTTCAAGTGACTCAACCATAGGGTCGTAGAGATTAAAAGGAGTGACATAGGCGACAATCTCATCATTTTGAGGCTGTTCATCCCATGTATTACCTGTGAGCGTTGCGGAAATTCGATAAATTGTATCGTTCAGTAAATCAGCTGTTATCGAAGATGTGTATTCTTGTCCAGGCCCAAGGTTATTGAGTGGAACATTGGCTTGTTGAACTTGTGGATTTGGCTCGAAAGCAGTCGTTTGCTTCCAAATACTGATGTTGTCAACTGCAAATCCATCTCGCCCTTCCCATCGGCTTTCGTTGGCATCAGCAATCGAGCCGCCAAAGCCTGTTCGAAGGCGGAAGCGAATATCGACCGTTTCTCCAGCCCAAGGGCTGAGGTCGAAGGCACCGACGCCTTCTTCTGTGAAATTGTTCCAACCGTAGTAGGTTCCGAAAGAATAGACGCCATTAATCATAAATTCTGGAGAACCATAATTGTTTATCTTATATATTCGGTCCAAGTCAAAACCACCCCACATTGATTCACCCGAAGCACATGCACCACTAAGTTGAGCGCTTTGAGGACAAGCGATGGTTGACCATCCTGTTTCGACACTGCCGATTTCAATCATTGCAATGTCATCCCAGACATCTCCTGGAATGTAGTTACCAGCAGCATCTATACTTCCTAAAACGCCGTGTCCGAGGTGTTGGAATAATTCAAGACTCATAAAGGCTCGATCTGAACCTGTCAAATCGACGTCTTCAAGAACCATTGCATCGTCCCAGTTTCGGCCGTATCCTGACCATAAATCGCCAGAGGAATTGGTTTTGTATTGTCCAGCCCACATGAAATCGGTCGGATTATTGTAGTTCGCTGAAACATTTGGATCATTGTTTCCATCGGTTGCACCCGTGGAGTGGTTGGTTTCTTCGTGCCAATAGGTCGATTGTTCAATGTATTCTTCATATGACCAAGTACAACCACTGCAAGAGGCCTTGTTCTCTGGAGCATCCCAATCCATTTCGTAAACGGAAGTGTTGGATGAGTTTGCTTGGTCAACAACCTTCAACTCGACATTGAGTGTAGCCTGTAGTCCGTTGAGAATATCCATTCCGGTATTGGTGACGGTGACGTTAATATCACGAGTTCCTTCACCCACACTTCCATAGAATTTGTCAACAGGGGATATTTCAATTGAAGAGACAGACAAATCTTTATTGTCCATTTCGATGACAGAAACTGTGTCGTATTGTCCTTCCCAGCCGAAATTATCTCTCCATCCATTGAATCGCCAGTTTTTATGCCCGACAACCAAATCATCAGCGGAAGAGCTTGAACCTGCAAGTTGACCGACTTCAACAACGTTGGGTCGGCGACCTGCAGCGTATGACAATGGGCTCAAATGCCCACCATTACCATCTGAAAGTGTAACTTGAACCGTCGTTGGGAAATTCAGATAGAACGAAGAAGTTGAACCTCCAGCGGAGTCGCTCGAATTTTGTTGGTATGCGATGGTAGGGTTGATGAAATCAGGTTCTTGGTCACCGTTTAAATCAGTAACAGTAACCTGCCAAGAGAGATATGGACCAAAGTAAGCCAAGGTTGGTGAAGTCCAAGTACCTACTGCGGATGAAGTTACGTAGGTTACATTTTCTAAGTTTGCATCGTTTAACACCATGACATCAACAATGGCGTCTCCATCCATATCACCGATATCGAAATTATCTGATGTGACGGTGTTCATGTTAATGACGTGAGTGTTCAGAGGGGGGTTGGTTGCACTGAATGTGTAGGATGCAGGATAGGTGTTGGTCAAGCAACTAAATTCGATGATGGACATGTTGTCATCATTTCCAGGGTTTGTAACTTGGCCAGTGCTGTAATCAAGACCTTCAGCCCGTTGAAGCCAGATGTCATCGTCAGTACAGGTTCCGGAAAGTCCAGTTTCAGTTTCTCCCCAGTCGCCAACTTCCATATTTCGGTAAGTGTTTTGCTGAGAGGACCCTAGAGTCGTGACCATTCCTTGTGTGTTACTTGTGATTGGGCCACGGTAGGTTACGACACGTTGTGTCGTGATATCGGCCATCAAATCGAGAATAAAAACATCATCGTTGCCGTCTTGATTCGCATCGCCCACAGCAAGGTCCCAAGCATAGAAGTGAGTAAAGCGAGCGCCGATGCTCCACGATTTTTCGTTACATCCACCGTTTTCGATGATGGTTACGTTCCCAGGGTCACCAGCAGGTGCGCCATTATCATCTGTCTTGAAGGGATTGTTTCGTTGGAAAATGACAATGTCTATTGCCGAATCACCAGTGAATTCACCAACTTCGATGAACTGAACATTTGAGAATTCATCCCATTCAGCATCTCGGCTGGTGTTCTTTGAAACCCAAATATCTTGACGTTCGCTAAAATCGCCATTACCATCATTCCAAAGGATAGTGATGGTGTGAGTTCCGTCTGTTGCCATAGCCAAATCATTGAAACCATCGCAATTGAAATCGCCAATAGCTACATCCTGCGGGTCACGGTTTGTTGTGTACGAGCGAGCCATGGATGCGCTTGCTGTTGAAGCGATTGCAACGGTGGTCGAAAGTAACATCAGCATGACAAGGAACATGCTTAGGGCGCGGCTCTTGAGGTGGTGGTTCTTGGGAATCATCAACATCACTGTTCTTCTCCAATCTCTGTTGCACTTTAATTCCTTTGCTTTCAAGTTCTTAGTAATATACCATAAAAAGACCCGCAGTGTAACGAATAGTATACGGGAATAAAGTTTGGAAGCATTTTCGCCCCCCTCAAGGCTGCTACTTAATTTATTTTCAAAATTTACCTGCTAACCATCGAGGCGAAGGGCCCCATCCAGTTGCATCTCCGCCGTGAACTTTGACAAGTTTGCCAGCAGAGAAGAGAGATTCAAGCCAAACCTCGAGTTTAGTCCCCTCCCTCCCACCTAATCGCTTACTCGCAATTTCTTCAATATCCTCGGTTTTGAGGGCGGTGATTCCGTATTCACGAACCACGAGATGAAGTAATTCCCGAAGCCAAGCTTCTGCCATTGGATCTACACTCATTGTTCCTTGAACCGGTTGAGGGGTTTCCATCTCCTCCAATGTTGCCATCAGTTCAATCGAGTCTGGGCGAATCGGTGCCTTCAAACCAAGCAATTTGAGTTCTTCAGCGAGATTTAACTTGCCAATTGGGCGTCGGACAACAGGGATTCGAGAGGGGTCAGGGGTTGGACCCATATCTGCTGGTTTTTTATTCTCTGGAGCATCACTCTCTTCGTTAAAATCCTCATCGTTCTTTGAAATATCAACGCCTGAAGTATTCGTCGCCCGAACTTCGGATGCGAGTGGCATAGTCCATCCTACGCCTTCTAATCCAAGTTCTCCGACCTGTTGCTTCACCCAAGAGGCTTCACCCTCAAGAAGAACTTGGACATCGTGTTCGTCTGAACGAAATCGATAACGAACTTGTCCTCGGAGTTCAGCCATTATTATCATTCCATTTTACCGAGTCTAATCAAGTTGACGCTGGACGCTTTCCAATCTACTCTTGTTTCACAAGTTGTCGAAGAACCGTATGTAAAATACCACCGTTCCGATAATATTCCACTTCCACGGGCGTATCAAGCCTCACTTGTGTTTGAAAGGTCAAGGTCGCCCCACTTGGGTGAAGTGCAGTAACAGTTAGCATTTGTAAAGGTTGGACATCATTTGAAACAGGAATCGAATAGGATTCAGTGCCATCGAGGCCAAGAGATTCGTGAGTTTCACCTTCGGCAAACGTCAAAGGGAGAACGCCCATTCCGACAAGATTTGAACGATGAATTCTTTCAAACGATGTAGCAATTACAGCCTCAATACCGAGGAGATATGTGCCCTTAGCAGCCCAATCTCGAGAAGAACCCGTTCCATACTCACTTCCAGCAAGAACTACCTTTGCCCCCGCATAAGAATGTGCAGCATCATAGACAGAAACGACCTCTCCAGTATTGAAGTCCATTGCATATCCGCCTTCGGTTCCTGGAGCCATTTGATTACGGATACGAACATTGGCAAATGTCCCACGCATCATAATTTCGTGGTTTCCTCTGCGACTTCCGAATGAATTGAAATCACCCTTTCCGATACCACGTTCGACCAACCATTCCCCGGCAGGTCCGTCCGCAGGGAATGCTCCAGCAGGAGAGATGTGGTCGGTCGTAATCGAATCACCTAACTTCAACAAAACTCGAGCCTCATCAATGCTGGTAATCGGTTGAGGCTCAGGCGAAAGACCTGAGAAAAATGTCGGCAACCGAATGTAGGTCGAATCAGTTTCCCAAGGATAAAGAGGGCTGGGTTCAGAAGGAATACTGTCCCAGCGCGGTTCATTCATAATATCGGCATACCGTTGACGAAACATATCTGGAGTAATCACACTCATTGCTTCAGCCAATTGTTCATCACTCGGCCACAAATCACTCAGCATAACAGGTGTGCCGTCTTTTGAAAAGCCAACAGGCTCAGTTGCTAAATCGACTTCCAAAGACCCTGCCAATGCATAAGCGACCACAAGTGGTGGACTAGCAAGATAAGAGGCCTTGACTTTACCGTGAACTCGACCTTCGAAATTTCGGTTTCCTGAGATGACAGAGCCAACGATAAGACCTGCTTCATCAACAGCCGCTTCAATCTCTTCAGCAAGAGGGCCTGAGTTGCCAATACAGGTGGTGCAACCGTAGCCGACGACATGGAATCCAAGCGCGTTCAAATCCTCTTGAAGACCGGAAGCCTCGTAGTATTCAGTCACGACTCTGCTGCCGGGTGCAAGTGAAGTTTTGACCCATGGCTTGACTTCAAGACCGTGGGCACGAGCATTGCGTGCAACAAGACCCGCAGCCAGCATAACGCCAGGGTTTGAAGTATTGGTACACGAGGTAATAGCAGCGATGACAACGTCGCCATGATTGAGGTCATAGGTCTGTCCATTTCGTTCAACAATGGCGCCGTTTGAAAGTTGTTCTGTCGATAGGCCATGTCCATGATGGCCGAGTTCAGTGGTCAGTGATTCCTTGAAATGCTGCTTCATACTTGAGAGATCAACGCGGTCCTGTGGACGTTTTGGGCCAGCGAGTGCTGGTTGAACGGTTGAAAGGTCAAGTTCCAAAGTATCGGTATAGGATTTCTCAGCGTCATCTGTAGAATACCACAAACCTTGAGCCCGAGCATAGGCCTCAACCCCTGCAATAGCGTCATCTTCTCTACCGCTTAGGCGAAGATATTCAAGCGTGCGCTCATCGACAGGGAAAAAGCCACACGTAGCACCGTATTCAGGCGCCATATTGGCAATAGTCGCTCGGTCCGCCAGAGTGAGAACAGACATACCAGGTCCAAAGAATTCAACGAACTTTCCTACAACGCCGTGCGTACGAAGGATTTCGACGATTCGTAGCGTCATATCGGTAGCAGTTACACCAGAATTAAGTGCGCCAGTGAGCCGCATTCCTACAACATCAGGGGCGAGCATGTAGATCGGTTGACCAAGCATGACCGCTTCAGCTTCAATACCACCAACACCCCATCCAAGAACCCCAAGGCCGTTGATCATGGTCGTGTGAGAATCAGTTCCAACCAATGTATCTGCAAGCCAAATTCCGTTTTCTTGACGGGCTACAGTGGCAAGATATTCCAAATTCACTTGATGAACAATGCCACGTGATGGGGGGACTGCTTGAAAATTATCGAGGGATTGTTGGCCCCACTTGAGGAATGTATAGCGCTCCATATTTCGATGATATTCAATGTCGAGATTGAGTTGTAAAGCATCGCTGTGACCTCCATCAACATCAACTTGAACCGAATGGTCAATCACCAAATCGACCGGGACTTGAGGATTGACTTTTTCAGGGTCTCCACCCATTTCGACCATGGCGTCACGGAGTGCTGCCAAATCGACAACAGCAGGAACACCGGTAAAATCTTGAAGAATGACACGAGAAGGACGAAAAGGGATTTCACCACGTTCACCGTTTGGTGTCCAGCCTGCAATATTTTGAATGTCTTCATCTCGAACTAAGAAACCGTCGTTACCGCGAAGTGCACCTTCAAGCAAGATACGTATCGAATAGGGGAGGGAAGAGGTGTCGATACCATTCTCATCAAGCCCATCGAGGGCAAAATATTCACCGCCAACCGAGAGACTGCGGCGGGCATTGTAAGGGTCGAGGGGCGTCATGATTCATGCCATACGGCTCTCGTCTATGAATAAAACCCTTCATCATGCCCAGAATGCCAAGCGCATGCTTCAAATCGTGGATTCACCAGAATTTGTACCAAGGTTCACTGCTATCTGCATTGGTAGTAAGGCTGACTAAAGTAACTGGGTGGGCAGGATCTGAACCTGAAGTCTCCACATCCGAGATTGATGTAACCAAGTCAAGTCCATCCGATACAACACCATACACTGTATGGCATGATTCAGATGAACAATCTTTCCCGGGGGTGTAATCAAGGTGAGTTGGAGAAGAATCTCCGGGTACAATATAGAATTGTGAACCGTCAGTATTGACTCCTGCGTGAGCTGCTGCAAGAGCACCGGGTACGTGTGACTTTCCATTTGCGTGTTCTTGAGGGACCGCCCAATCAGAGCGAGCACAATCATTCGAATCTTCCATTTCAACACCGTTGCAGTAGCCGAACCACTTCGCAGCATATCCGCCAGATCCAGTGCCATATTCAAAATCCCCACCTTGAATCATAAATCCATCGATGACACGATGAAATGGGCTGTCATCATATGTTCCCGATTCAGCATGTAATTGTAGATTTTCAACGTGTAATGGGGCCTCATCTCTAAACAGTGTGATGGTGATGATTTCATCATGGAATATTTCGCTCGAATCGGTCCAAGTAACCCTAAAGTATGCTTCAGTCGGCAATTCAGAAGTCGAAGCGTTCGAAATCAAGGAAAGGCCTGCCAAGATAAGAATAATGCTTGCAATAAACGCGAAAGCACCTGCTACAGTTGGAGTTCCATCATTCACCAATCGCGGAATGATGCTCTCACTGATTCTCTTGTCTTGCATTTCATTAAGAACATCATTGTATGCTGCATTGGATTTTTTGTCCTTGGGATTCATTTTTACTGAATCGCGAAGCAGTGAAGCTGCCTTTCGATAGTCGGACTTGGAATTACTTCGTTGTGCGATTTTGTGAGTAGCCTCTCCAGCAAGACGCAAGGTGGTGGCATGTGAGCCATCCGGGTCAGATTCTCTCAAAAGAAGAAGGGCACCTTCAGGCTTTCCTTTTGCAATCAATTTCTCTGCCTTGGTCCAAGAACTCTTTTTGTTTTCTTCAGATGTGAAGGGGTTATCCTTCTGAACTTTGTCCACACCTGATTTCTTTTTTCCTTTTGGGGTATCAGTCGCATGATAGTGATAATGAATGTCCCCAGTCATTACAGAATCTTTGATCTGAACTTTGTCCACACCTGATTCAACCTTGTCTGTAGTGTCCGCCATAAACCCCCGAGAAGGGTTGAGGTTTTGAGTATCACGGCAAGAAATGAAGCACTCTACAAGAGAATTCAATGACTAAAAGTGTTGTTTTTAGGGAGTTGCGCATCAACATGTTCAAGGAGTGTATGCTAAACCCAGCGATAAGAGAGGCAAGTGTAGACTCACGAATACACTCTCAGGGGAAAACAAACAATGGCAACCATTGCAAACGACTTCACCATTAACATCGCAACTGCCAACGGAACCGGTTCGCAATCTGCAAACCTCATTCTGCTTCAATCTCTGTTTGAAATGGGAATTCCAGTCAGTGGAAAAAATATGTTTCCATCAAACATTTCAGGCCTTCCGACATGGTATATTGTCCGTCTCTCCGACCGTGGCTATCAAGCCCCAGGGAATCGTACGCACATTCAGGTCCTTGTGAATCCCACTACCTGGCATGAAGACCTAGAAAGCCTCGAACCTGGTTCTGTAGTTATTTGGAACGAGAATGCAAAGATGGAAATGACACGAGACGACGTTATTTCCTATCCGGTTCCAATGTCATCATTGGCACGAAAAATCAATCCGAAAATTGCAAAATTAGTCACCAACATCATCTATGTCGGTGTTATTGCAGAAATGCTTGGTATTGACCAAGCTGAACTTGAATCTGCAGTTGCAAAGCAATTCAAAGGGAAAACATCAGCCATTGAACTTAACATTACTGCGCTTGGACTTGGCCGTGATTACTTCAAAGAGAACCTTTCAAAGAGTGACCCCTATGTGGTCGAAAGGCGAACTATAGAAAAGAAACAGTTTTTCATTGAAGGAAATGAAGCGGTCGCTTTAGGTTGCATTTATGGCGGTGTTCAACTGCTTGCTTGGTATCCAATCACTCCTTCCTCTTCTCTTGCAGAAGGTATCATCAATTACATTCCTCAACTTCGAACAGATGATGATGGAAACGCTACATGTGCTGTAGTGCAAGCCGAAGATGAACTCGCTGCTGCAGGTATGGTTTTGGGTGCTGGCTGGGCTGGCGGCCGAGGTATGACCGCAACTTCAGGGCCCGGTATTTCCCTTATGCAGGAATTTATCGGCCTCGGCTATTTTGCTGAAATCCCATCGGTGTTCTGGGATGTCAATCGTGTCGGACCCTCGACAGGTTTGCCAACTCGAACCCAACAATCAGACATTACGATGCTGTATGAAGGAAGCCATGGTGATACCCAACATATTGTCCTTATTCCCGGAACCGTTGAAGAATGCTTTGAATTCGGATGGCGTGCATTCGATTATGCTGAACGATTCCAAACACCCGTTTTCGGACTCAGTGATTTGGATTTAGGAATGAATCGCTGGGCGTGTGAAGGATTTGAATATCCGGATCAAGAGATGGACCGAGGCAAAGTTGTTCGTGACCGAGATGTATTCGAAGCGTTCGAAGACTTTGGCCGATACCTCGACGTCGATGGAGATGGTATTCCTTACCGCACCCTCCCAGGCTCGGGCATGGACCCAATCCTTTACCGAGGTACTGGTCACAACACGAAAGGCACATACTCCGAAAAGCCTCACGATTATTTTGAACTGATGCAACGATTGAGACGTAAAATCGACGGCGCACGAGACCTCTTGCCAGCACCGATTCTCCGTGAAGAAATCGAGTGTGAAATTGGAATCATTTATCTTGGAAGCATGGAGAACACCATTCAAGAAATCGATGATATCCTTGAAGCAACTGGAATCAAAGTCAGTCAATGCCGAGTCCGCGCCCTTCCAATGCACAGTGAAGTTGAAGATTTCGTTCGTCGTCATGAAATGACCATCGTCTTGGAACTCAACCGCGATGGTCAGTTGTATGGAATTCTCCGAAAAGAATTGCCAAATGATTTGATTACCAAAGTACGTTCTGCTGCACACAGCGATGGCGACCCCCCAAGAGCGGGCATATACGCCCAATTGATTCTTGACACTTTGAAGGAGGAAGGACAATGAGCGATACACCTGAACGCCCAGCACGTACAATAAAACTCAATGTCTTGAACGAGCCGAAGGACAGTTACACTGGAGGAAAATCATCTCTCTGTCCAGGCTGTGGACACGACCAAATTTCAAGTGTGATTATCAACGCTGCATGGGAAAACGGCATTGAGCCTCACCGTGTAGCGAAGATGTCTGGAATTGGTTGTTCATCAAAAACACCTGCTTACTATCTCGGCAAATCGCATGGATTTAATACAGTTCATGGAAGAATGCCGTCGGTTACCACAGGCGCTTATACAATCAACAAAGATTTACTCTACATTGGTGTCTCTGGCGATGGCGATTCTGCTTCGATTGGAATCGGACAATTGATTCACTCGATTCGTCGAAACATAGACATGGTCTACATCATTGAAAACAACGGAGTATATGGATTGACCAAAGGCCAATACTCCGCAACTGCAAACATCGGTTCAAAAAAGAAAAAGGGAGTACCAAACAAGACGCAACCAATTGATTTATGTGCACTTGCCATCAATCTTGGTTGCACCTTTGTCGCACGCTCATTCTCAGGTTCTAAGAAACAACTGTCTTCTTTGATCAAAGCCGCAATGTCGCACAAAGGTTTCGCCCTTATCGATGTCATCAGCCCTTGTGTAACTTTCAATAACAACGATGAGTCAATGCGTTCGTATGGATATGTCAAAGAAAATGAAATCACGCTCCACATGACTGATTACATCCCTCACTTCAATCCAGTTGAGGAAATCGATGTCCCCGAGGGTCATTATCGCGACATCACATTGCATGATGGTTCGACGATACGTCTCGAAACTATTTCCGCGGAACACGACCCAGAGAGTTCAATTGCAGCCCTCACAGCCCTTCATCATGCAGAAGTCGCCAAGAAACACGTCACAGGCTTGTTATATTTCGACAATACAAAACCTTCCCTTGCCGAAGATTTGGGCCTGGTTGACATGCCGCTAGTCGATGTCCCGAATGATGTATTACGACCGAGTAAAGACACACTTGACAAAATCAATGCTGCATTATATAATTGAGGAATGAAATCGGAGGAGAGGGGAACATGCCAATCTCCTTCAAACTCCTTGCAATCGGTATTACAGGCGGACTAACACTCCTTTCGATTGGCATCCTTTGCAGAGTACTCTTTGGAATAATTCGTTCACGATTTCAGGAAGATAGATTGCTTGATGCAGCAGCTCGACGAGAAAAGCATGCTCCAAAAGTTACTGAAATACCGACGCACCTCACCTCAGCCGGCAGCAAAATTCAGCAATCTGAAGACATACAATCAAAGGTACCCGAAGAAAGTAACCAACCTTTAGAACCCGAAGAAAGTACAGAACAACCCATTTTCGAATCCTCAAGCCGTCAAGTCGATGAATTATCGAACGAAGAACGAGAAGAGTATGATGTTCGTGACCAAGCACGGGATGAAAATATCTTGTCCCTTCGTTTGTTAGTAGAAGATTTGTTTGAGGATGATGACAACCCCGTAGATGAAGTTGTATCAGATGAGGCACAAATACAATCCTCGATTGAATTGCGAAACACTTGGATCGAACAATTCGAAACTCCGTTAAATGAACATGCTACGTTCATCGAACAAGAAGAAGTTGGTAGCGGCATCATGGTGATGAATCCAACAGATCTTGAAAATGATGATTTCGATGAAAGGCTTCTGCGCGAAGGTGGAAAAACAGGTACTGTTCAAATTTCATTGGCATGGGATGACTTCAACGACCTTGACCTCCATATGTTCTGCCCATCAGGAGAACGGATTTACTTCAATAACAAAAAGAGCGCCTGTGGTGGTGAACTTGATGTTGATATGAATGTTCGACCTACGAGCAATAATGCTGTCGAAAACATAGTTTGGACTCAAAATGCACCATTGGGCACATACAAAGTGGGCGTTCATTTTTACAAACATCATCCCGAAATTAATACGACGACGACATGTAAGTTCCGAGCCCGTGTCACTATTTATGGTGAAGTACGCGATTATTCAGGGAGTATTACGCACGGCCAAGCCATGCAAATGGTAACGAGTTTCACTTTAAGCCAGAAGAACGAAGACTCCGATTAGTAAATTCGACCGGTAAGTGTACGAAGAATTCGTTTGTACATTGAGACATGAGGGCGTTCACTGAGTCCTAAACGCCAATCTAACTCATTTGCCTGTTCATACTTCTGTAATTCTTCAAAGCCGCCAATCCATTCATCATCGATAAATATTTGTGGAATCGTCTTGCTTCCTTTGGTTCGAAAGTGAAATTCAGCATCAATACGCTTTGATGAACCAAGACGTATTTCTTGATAGTTGACTTTTTTAGAATCCAACAACCGTTTTGCGTTAACGCAAGCACCGCACCCTCGGTTGGTGTAGAGCTCAATCTTCGGCATACTGTGAGATGACGCGTCCATGTATCAAAACCTTTCATTGAACGAAAGCGGTGGTAGTCCCTCCCGGATTTGAACCGAGGTCAGAGGACCCAGAATCCTCCATGATGGACCGCTACACTAAGGGACTATTAATCGGCCCAACAGCCATTACCTCTTCAATTCAACGGTGAATCATATACACATTCCGTTTGAAAAGTGCCAAAAAAGCCTAAAAAACCTATGCTTTAATATACATTAGGTTAGACGGCAAGTGATGACTGATTCTTTATCACTCAAATCGAAGCCCGGCGCGGCCATTTTTATGGCCCTTGCATTGATCACTACCACCTTCGCAGGCGTCTCTTTTGCTGACCCCGCTGATGGAACTGAGCCCATGAATACATTTCTCACCATGGATTATGACCAACTCGAGATTATAGTCGATTTTGATTCGAATGGAACTGACTACGGTACCATGAATGCAAATTTTTCCCTCAGTGAAGCAGGAATTTCTGATATAATACTTCTTGAAGGTTCATCCAGTTTAATGGAAGAAACTGACAACACCTCGTGGAACACCCACTGGGCTGATTGGGACCTTACTTACTTCTTTGAAAATATTGCCGAAGATGGCATCATGTATACCGTCGAAGTTAATGTTCATGCTGAAGATAGTATTGCAATTGGTTACAACTGGATTGACATCTGCATGTCGAACGGCAGCGTCTGTGAAGGCGACGGTGGCCAAACCAATGACGTTCTCTCTCCTGAGGAAGAACAACAAATGTTCGACGATATCGACGCTGATGGCGACGGTGCAATCTCAGAACAAGAATTCCTCGACTTCGTTAACATGGATCGCATGAATCAAAATGGCACTGCAATGAACAGCACTGAAGAAAGTGAAGCATTGTCTCTGTTCAACATGTATGACCTCGGATTTCAAGGCATGAACGATACCGAAGATGCTAATGACAGTATGCTTGAATTCAATGAATTCATGGACCTCTATTATAGTGAACATGATAACTCTGGAGAACAAAGCAGTGGAGAAATGCTCTTGATGATGTATGACGCTGATATGGACGGCAATTTGACCCTCGAGGAATTACTCAATGGAATAAATACAGACAATGAAAACAATGGTCTAGGACCATTGGACAACATGACCATTCAAATGTTCACTGGAATGTTCACAAATGAAGACTTGGATGGAAATGCCATGCTTAATGGCGACGAATTGGATAATTTCCTCGACGCCATGATGAACTTGGGCGATGGTGGAAATACCGAAATGAGCGAAACTGAGCAAATGATGATGATGCTTGACACAGATAGCGATAACAACATCAGCTTCTCAGAGTTGACCATGAACACCAACTCTAATAATGATACACTATTCATGAATCTGTTCACCAATCTCTTTGCGATCCATGACGAAGATTCAAACAACCTACTCAACCTCTCTGAACTCGAGAACTTTTTCGAACAAATGGATGAATTAGATACTGAAATTTGCAATGATGTGATGGCAGGAGACGTAATCATGGAAGATGGTAAATTCTGGGATGCTGATGACTATGTGACCTACCTCATGGTTGGTGACAGCGCACCTTCAGATGGTAAATTCTGTTATCAAGGAGAACAAAGTTCAGAACAATTCATGTTGATGCTTGACGCAAACGGCGATGGCGAAATCACCATGAATGAATTGATGGCCATGAATAACAACTCCAATTCCAATGGTACTGAGGAACAACGAATGTTTGGTTGGATGTTCCAAAGTGCAGACGGTGATCAATCCAATGGATTGGATCAATCTGAACTTAGCGATTTGATGCTCATGATGAACAGCGACGAAGGCTACGAGCCAACTCCAGGTCAGATGTTGACCATGTTGGACGCAAATGGAGATGGAACACTTTCCCTTGCTGAAATTATTGGTTACATTAATGCAATGAATACTGCAGACAGTGAAGAACCACTTTCCGAAGTTGAAACTGAATATATTGGAATTGTGTTCATGATGAACGATGAAGATGGAAACGGACTTATTGATGTCAATGAATTCCCTCGCTTCTTTAACGATATGAAGACTCTCGAAGATGACAAGCAAGGTCACGATGACAACCAAGGCCACGACGACGAAAACAATTCAACCGGCGGCGAAAACAACGACACTCAACCTGATGATGAAGACACAATGATTGAATCCAACCAAGTTGATGTTTGGTTTGAACAATGGGACAACGAAAACATGGAATTGGTTATTGTTGAATTGATCACAGTAGACAGCGCAGATGAAATTGCTCGCTTGGTTAACATGGCAGATGCAGAATACGGAAACAATGACTCAACGCTCGACCAAGCAGAAATTAATATGCTCATGGGATTGTATGCTCTGACCCTCAACCCAGATGAAATGGCAAACGGTTTAGCCCTTGACGGTCAAAACGGAACTGCTGTTGATTTCTGGATTGAAGTTGATGGCCTGCTTGAAGGCGACGATGTCGTCTTCCTTCGAATTGGAACTGTTATTGAATTCCCAACCGGTGCTTACGACGACTCAACATCACACACATTTACTGTAGCTCCAGAGATGGATGAACATGCAGACAACAGCGAGAACGTAAATTCTGACTGTGGCAAAACAAATGTTTGGATTCACAATTCCGATACATGGAATGTGAAAACAGCTACTGGATTCACTTTTGATGAAAGAAACAATGCTTGGTATTCTGTTGACAGAGACTGTCAAAACCACGATGTGATTACGTTTGAACTTGAAAAGGCAGAAAATGCGACTCTACCTGATGCTGAAGAAGAAGACTGGACCTGGGAAGATGAAGAAATGAACATGTTCCCAATCTGTGACTGGTCTTACTCAGTCACCTTTGAAAACGGCTCCTCCATGTCTGAACAAGGGGTAGATAAAGCACCAGAAAGTGGCGATTACGAAATAGTTCTCGACGACAATGCTGCTTACGAAATCTTCTTGTTCTGCTGGGACCCTGAAGGCGGCAAGATGACCGTTGACATCGGTAGCATACTCGGAAACAGTACCAATTCAAGTGTCGGAGAAACAATGGGTGCTATATCGTTCAAGCTCCTTGCTGGAACCGGCGGTAACTTCACCTTTGCTTTCTCTTGGACCGATGAATACCACACAGAAAGCGGAACATTGACTGTTATCGCAACTGGCGATGGAACCATTGACCTCACAGACATCGAAGTTGATGGCGAAGGAATCCTTCCAGGATTCACTGTTGGATTGGGCGTTCTTGCAATGCTCGGTGCTGCAATGTTTGCTGGTCGTCGAAACGAAGCTTGAACTCAAATTGGGTTTAATCGATGTGGAGCAATCCACATGTTGCTGACGAAATCATAGGCTGACGATAGCATTAGACAAGCATGGTGAAGTGAATTAGACAGGCATGGTGAAGTGATTCACTTGTGCCTGGAAAGTCAGAATGAGACGAATCGAAAGAGAACTTTCGAGACGGCACTGAGCATGAGGACGATCATAAACGAACCGAGTGCCCAACGGGCCCACGGTCGTTCCGGTTTTTCGGCAGGCCATGGGTCAATACCCAAGGCTTCGGCTTCACGAACAAGTGCTGCAAGTTCTTGCAATTCTTCTTCTACCGATTGTGCCGCCATGCCTTATGGGAACATTGGGTCCTACATGAGATTCACGCATCAGCAGCGAAGAGGAAACAAAGCCTTGAAGCCCACGACGAACAGCGAATTGTATGAGTGAGGTCCCAGAAGGCATGTCTCTTGGTCCGCAGAAGCGTCGACCACCTCGACCAACGGCAACCATGACAATGACCCGTGATGGAGAAGACGGCCTCGAAGTCTTGCTTGGACTTCGGTCTGAAACTATGGCAGCCTTCCCCGGATACTGGGCATTTCCGGGTGGTGGATTATCACGCGTTGATACTGCAGCAGTTGAGAACTTGGAAGGTTTTGAAGGCCCTGGAGCAAAAGCCATTGCTTGTATTCTTCGTGAAATGAGTGAAGAATTAGGACTTGCACCATCTGAAAATGGATTAGTTGCGCTTCCACTTGAGGCACGCAAAGAAATTGTAGCGGATAAAAGTCGATATTTGCCACTTGCCCAACAAGGCGCATTCCCGTATGATACACGCTCTCTACGTCTCTTAAGTCATCGAATTACACCTCCCTTTGGACCGGTACAATTTGATAATGCATTCATGCATATCCATGCTGGTCTTGCAGAGAATGTACCTGAAATTGACCTTGAGCCTCAAACTGAATTTACTCAAATCATGTGGGCAACACCCAACGAATTCCTATTGAGGTGGGCGAATCATGAAATGAAGGTCGCTCCACCTGTGGTTACCTTACTGATGGAGATTGAACGGACATTGGAACGTAAAGACCGTGATATGCTTGAAGCTGCACGTGATATCAGTGAGCGATTACCAGGACGGCGTTCCATTCTATTTGCTCACGGCGTCGAAGTTGTACCAGTGAAAACAGCGACTCTCCCTCCAGCAGACCATACCAATTGCTATCTTGTTGGCGACCCTGAAGGTGAATTTATTCTGGTTGACCCTGCATCTCATCTACGTGAAGGGGTGGAGGATATGGCCGAAGCAGTTGACCGACACAAGGGGCAACTGGTTGCGATGATGTTCACTCATTCGCATGGTGACCACGTTGGAGATATCGGAATGCTACGAGGTGCCTTTGATGTCCCGATTTGGGGCAGTGAATACACCGCGCGTAGTGTCGAATGCGATCGAATCCTCTCCGAAGGTGAACTCCTCGAACTCGGGAACCAAACTTGGCAGGTGCTCATCACTCCAGGTCATCATCCAGGACACATCTGTTTACTCGGAGACGCAGGGCTCATTGCTGGAGATATGGTCGCAGGTATAGGTACAATTCTCATTCCACCTCATACCGGTGATATGAATGTCTACATGGAACAACTCGAACGCTTGAAAAACCTCAAACCACATCTGCTTTTTCCAAGCCATGGCCCTGTCATAGCCCTACCAACCAAGAAATTCAACCAGTATTTGTCGCACCGTCAAGCACGGCATCAAGCGGTCTATGCTGCCGTTCAGTCTGGAATTCAATCACTTCCAGAGATTGCCAAAGCAGCGTATTCCGACACTCCTGATGCCCACCCCGGTCTTGCCATCGACCAAACGCTCTCACATCTCATGTCCCACCAACGTGCTGGAACAATGAACGAGCACTCCTCGAAGTGGTCGATAAATGGAACCAAACCTTAGAACACCTCCACCGGTAGGGAAATCCATGCCTCGTAGAGTTGAGTTCACCAAAGCCGGCTCGCCGAGTACGATTCGAGTGACTGAAATGTCATTACCTGAACCTAAAAGTGGTGAAGTTCGCGTCGAAGTGGCCTTTGCAGGAATCAATTTTGCAGATTTATTGATGCGTTTGGGCTTCTATCAACCCCGTCCACCTTATCCATTCACTCCAGGATACGAAGTCAGCGGGGTAATCGATGCAGTGGGTGATGAAAATACCGGCTTCACTCTTGGTCAGCGAGTGGTAGCTGCAATGTCCACAGGTGGTCAAGCGAGTCATGTTGTGGTCGAAAAAAACCGTGTGTTGGCACTTCCTGATGAAATCGAACTCGATGTCGCAGCAGCCATGCCCGTGACCTACCTTACCGCACATCATATGCTGCATCATTTGGGTCATATGGACAAAGATGATTCAGTTTTGATTCACGGCGGTGCAGGAGGAGTAGGTACCGCTGCTCTACAATTGTGTCAGTGGGCAGGCGTGACCAAAGTATGGGCTACAGCCTCGGGTTCAAAAGCCGAAATCATTGAATCCCTTGGTGGGCGAGCAATTGACCGACATAACGAAGATTTTGTCAGCATCATCAAGAAAGAAACTGAAGGTGCAGGAGTGGACCATATTCTTGACCCAATAGGTGGCGAGCATCTGACTCGGTCTCTTTCGGTTCTCAAAGAAGGTGGACGGCTCTATACCTACGGTATGTCTGCAGCCGCGCCGACAGCAAAACGCTCTTTGCTTCGTACCTATTTGGCATGGCGGAAAACGCCTGCTTTCGACCCACTTCGATTGATGAATAGGAATCGTGGAGTATTTGGTGTCCATATGGGGACATGGAAAGACGAAACAGTAATGCAGGCTCAACTCAACCGAATTCTAGAAGGAATCATGAGTGGAGCACTCTCGCCGATTATCGATTCAATATTTGATGTTGAAAACGTAGCAGAGGCGCATCAATATCTTCACGACGGAAAAAACATTGGAAAAGTTCTACTTCGTTTCAAGTGAGGATTGAAGAAGCGTCGACCACAGGTCGGCTCTGGGGCGAGATGCATGAAAGCGACAATGTCGGGATTTGACTTACGTGCGGTTGCTCGTGAATTGAATGAATTCGCCGGCGCCTATGTCAAGAAAGCCTACATGCCGCACTATGAACAAATTGTTCTGCGAATCAATCCGAAAGACCTCGACCAATTCGACTTGGTGTTGGTAGGTGGCGCTCGTATCTATACCTCGAATAGAGACCGACCAATGCCCATGAT
>Ga0308019_10000069_pt1 | contig 57637 bp, 45 predicted proteins | sample Neamet284_FD_203135 | JGI IMG/M metagenome (GOLD analysis project Ga0308019, IMG submission 203135) | Marine microbial communities from water near the shore, Antarctic Ocean - #284 | ecosystem: Environmental > Aquatic > Marine > Unclassified | place: Southern Ocean | collected 2014-10-01
ATCTGCATGAATTGCTTGATCTGTCTGATGGGTGAAATTAGAAGTATCAGAGTGTGTCGAATATTGTGCCTGGTGGGCGAAAAATGCCGTGTCTGCAGTGGGTGTATTCATTACAAAATTAGCTGTATCTGCATGTTCCGCATGTTGCGATTGATGAGCAAATCCGGATGAATCTGCATGTCCAGCATAACCTGCTTGGTATGCAAATTGAGCCGTATCAGCATGGCTTGCATTTTGAGCATTGAAAGAAAACTGTACAGAATCTACCATTGGTAAATTCATTACAAAATTAGCCGTATCTGCATGGGTTGCAAGTTGAGCATTATGTGCAAAATTAGCCGTATCAGATAGAACAGATTGATATGCTTGTTGTGACCTAGATGATTTTAAGGCAAAAGGGACAGATGTTAATGGCTGCCTTGGAGATAATATTTCATCTCCCACCTGAGTTTCTAATAGTACATTAGGTGAAATGTTTAATGGCAAGGGATTTACGCTTCCTAAAAGCACGGAAAAAACACCATTGCTAACATTAGTTGAATGACTTTCTTCCCAAACTGTTTGTTCTGTTCCATCATTCATTTCGCGTATTAAACGAAAGGTTAATTGATATACACCCTCTTCATATGCTATTCCATCAGTATCAGTTAATAATCCTTGAAATGACATATTGCTAGGGACATCAGATTCAGGTTGTGCAATAAGGACTGATGTAGCCAGTATAATTAGTGATAGTACTCTTTTCATAACTTTCTCCTATTTCAAAAAGGTTATTTTTTGTTTAAAAATATTTGCTTTATGTTGAATTGTAACAAAATATACACCACTTGCGATTGGCGTACCTAAGTCATTGACTCCATGCCACTGGAACCTATACTTACCAGCTGTATTAAAATTTTGTTCATGATTAAATACATTACGACCTAACAAATCAAATATTTGGATAGTTATATTCGATTCTTCAGGAATTGAAAAATCAATATTTACTGTTGGATTAAATGGATTCGGATAGGCATTGGAAATGGAAAAGTCTTCTGGAATTACATCATCTACATCGAGTGTTATTTGTGCTACGCTGCCCCAAAATCCTGAAGTCAAAATGGTAGTTGATGACACCGCCTTATTTGTAAATACCTGTCCTATCGTACCTACTAAAGCAGTCTGTTCAGATTGAGCATTTACTGTACCATTAGATATTACGGATTGAGGCATGGATGTATTTTGAGCAAATACATAAGTAAATAAGTAAAAGGATAAATAAAAATATTTCTTTTCCATCAAAATCTCCGTTTGTTTCATAAAAATAACCTTGAAACTTATTGCAAGCACCATAATTATAATGAATACATCATGTCTAAAGGAATAATTTTAATATACTTTATTATTAGGAATATGTGAGAAATCAACCTGTAAAACGAATTATTTTTATCTTATTCGTATCTTTTCTTCAAATGATAAATGGATTACCTTTGTGATTCGATTTTTAAAGGAAAATAATAAATGTCAATAAACCTAGATAAAGAACGCTTCTATAATAACCCCGATTTTTTAGGAAGCGATCAAGCTCGATCAGTTCGAATTTTATCCGAGTATTACGGACCACTTCAACGGTTTCAACAAAATAAAATTGCTGACACTATTGTATTTTTTGGTTCAGCTCGTACCCTTTCCAAAGAAGATGCCCAAAACGCTTTAGATAATGCACCCAAGAATGTAGATAAACGAACAATGAAACGATTGAAATCTGATTTGAAAATGAGCATCTATTACGAAGATGCTCGAAAACTAGCTAGCAAATTCACTACATGGAGTAAAGGGCTAAAAGATACTAAACGTCGCTACATTATTTGTTCTGGAGGCGGACCCGGTATTATGGAAGCATCCAATCGTGGCGCTGCAGAAGCGGGAGGAATCAATGTTGGGCTCACTATTTCTCTACCACACGAATCATCCGGGAATGAATGGATAACCAATGATCTCGATATGAAATTTCATTATTTTTTTATGCGTAAATTTTGGTTTTTGTACTTGGCAAAAGCCCTTGTTGTTTGGCCCGGTGGATTTGGTACATTAGATGAACTGATGGAATGCTTAACATTAATTCAAACTCAAAAGATTAAAAAAAAATTACCCATTGTGTTATATGGAAAAGAATTTTGGGAAAATGTGGTGAATTGGGATTATCTAGTAGATGTGGGTACTATTTCCGAGGAAGATTTAAACCTGTTCCATATTTCTGATGATATCAATGACACATATCAATACGTAACAAATTTTATTGAGAAATATCAACTTACAGGGCCAAACTTTTGAAAAATATTTTTCTCAATTTTATTTTCATCCTATCCTTTCCAGTTTCGCAGACAGAACCTGTAAAAGACATCCATTCAAATAAACCTCGTGTATGGGCATTGACCCATGCTATGATTCATACCGAGCCCGGTGATTTCATAAAAGATGGCACCATAGTTATCCGCAATGGAAAAATCGAAAAAGTTGGTCGTTATATTCAAGTTCCCAGTGATGCGTACGAGATTGACCTAGAAGGTGCCAATGTGTATGCAGGTTTCATTGATGGCTGGTTGGAAGTTAAACAAGACGAAAAGACCAAAAGCCCCGATGATCATTGGAACAACAGGATGCGGACCGAATACCGTGCAAAAGATGATCTGAAGATTAAGGAAAAGGACCTTAAAGCGCTTCGATCTATCGGAATCACAGCTGCCCACGTCGTTCCTGAAAAAGGTATTTTTAAGGGGAAATCTGACCTTGTTATTTTAAATAATAATTATGTGTCTGTCGCCAAAGATGTTGCCCAAATCATGACCTTTAAAACCGGTGGCTGGGGTGAACCCTATCCCCATTCGTTGTTAGGTATTATTGCTTTTATACGACAATCTCTTCTAGATGCAAAATGGTACGGAAGATCCGCAGAAATTATTGAGAAATTCCCTGAAGAGAATGAACCCATACCTCTAAATCCATCCCTTGCAGCCCTTGAAGAATTCAGAGCAAATCATCGACCCATGCTTTTTAAAACTCGTGAAGAACACGGTGCACTTCGTGCTTTAAAAATTGCAAATGAATTCAATCTGAATCCTTGGATTTATGGTAGTGGATTCGAATACAGACGCTTGGATAAAATAATCACGGGCAACCCTTTTATCATTTTACCATTGGAGTTCCCTTCAAAACCAAAAGTGACGGACCCTTACATTGCACTTCAATATTCAACAGAACAATTAAAGCATTGGGATATGGCTCCGGATAATTTTAAAAAAATCTATGATGCTGGAATGCATTTTTGTTTCACTTCTAGCCCATTGAAAAAGAAAACAGATTTTCGAACCAATTTGCAAAAAATTATAGATAGAGGTTTACCGCAAGATGTGGTATTGGCAGCACTGACAACCTTCCCTGCTGAAGCCATGGGTGTAGGAAAAACTTTGGGAAAAATACAACCAGGATACATGGCAAATCTTGTGGTGACTGATGGTGATTATTTTGACCCAAAATCACGGATTATTTCTCTTTGGTTAGCTGGTGAAGAAAATTATATGGCTCCGAGATTTCAGTTAAATGCTAAGGGAACATGGGCATTAAATCTTCATAAAAAAGAGTTTGTATTAGAATTCTCTCTGCCAGAAGCAAAAAAAACCAAAAGTAATGAAAAAGGGAAACCATCTTTCGGCGGAAAGCTAGGTGGTTCTATTACGATGGGAGAAGAAAAAATAAAACTTGGAAATATCGATATTTATGAATCAGACATTTCATTTACTTTGGATGGAAAATCACTGGGATTTAAAGGAACCTTGGCATTTAGTGGCCAATTATCTCCCGATGAAATAACAGGTCTTGCGCATGATGGCTCAGGACAGAAATTCCTTTTCTCTGCAAAACGAACCGCAAAAAAAGATCCAAAACCGAGGATACCGCACGTTGCCAGCAATGCCAAAATATTTTACCCGGAAGGGGCTTATGGTGTTTCCGATGACATGATTTCACCCAATGCTGTTTTAGTAAACGATGCTACAATCTGGACATGCGGACCGAAAGGTATTCTTGAAGATTGGGACATTCTTTTTGTGGATGGGAAAATAAAAGAAATAGCACCTGATATTACAGTAACCCAAGGAAGCGCATTGGTCATAGACGCCACTGGAAAACATGTAACACCCGGACTAATCGATTGCCACAGCCATTCTGCTGCTTCATCTATTAATGAGGGTGCTCAAGCAGTAACGGCGGAAGTTAGAATTCAGGATGTTCTTTTTGCCGATGATATTAATGTATATCGACAATTGGGTGGAGGGCTCACCACAGCCAATGTGCTTCACGGATCAGCAAACCCTATTGGTGGACAAAATGCTGTGATCAAACTTCGTTGGGGAGTCGGACCAGAAGATTTATTATTTAAAAAAGCACCGCAAGGAATCAAATTTGCTTTGGGTGAAAATGTAAAGCAAGCAAATTGGGCAGGGACACGCTATCCCCAAACTCGAATGGGCGTTGAACAAGTCATTCGCGATGCTTTTCGAGCGGCACAGGACTATCGTCATCGTCATAAAACTTATGATCGAAACTCTAAATCTCAGCGGAAAAATGTTCCACCGAGAATAGACCTGGAATTAGAAGCTCTTGCAGAAATATTAGAAGGGACACGACTCCTTCACTGTCATTCATATCGTCAGGATGAAATTTTGATGCTGACTCGGATTGCGGAAGATTTTGGGTTTACCATTGCCACTTTCCAACATGTGCTTGAAGGTTATAAAGTTGCAGAACGAATCGCAGAACACGGTGCTGGTGCATCCACTTTTTCCGATTGGTGGCAGTATAAGTATGAAGTGATTGATGCTATCCCCTATAACGGAACTTTAATGGCAAAAAATGATGTTCTCGTTTCTTTTAATTCTGATGATAATGAATTAGCACGCCGTTTGAATACAGAAGCGGTGAAAGCGGTCAAATATGGCGGATTGGATGAACAGGATGCTTTAAATTTTGTGACCATTAATCCTGCCAAACAATTAAAAATCGATAAATGGGTTGGTTCTCTTGAAGAAGGTAAAGATGCTGATTTTGTGATTTGGGATGGGGCACCTTTAGATATTTATTCACATGTACAAGAAACCTGGATAGAAGGCACCCGCTATTTCTCCGTTGATGAAAATGATAAATTGGAAGAACGTGATAAAAATATTCGACAAGATTTAATCCAGAAAATTTTATCTACCACATCCAGTTCCGGGGGGAAAGAAATGAAGCCAAACGGTGCATCTCCTCATCATGGACATAATTGTGAAATAGATGACAAACATCTATTTGGATGGGAGGCGAATTAATGAGATATATACTATCAATTCTCTTCATTTCTTTCCTTTTTGCAAATGACCAAATTCCTGGAACCGACCAAAAGCGCCCCATACTTTTAAAAGGTGGAACGCTTCATACTATATCTGGCGAAATTCTTGAAGGGCATGATCTACTGTTTGCCAATGGAAAGATTGTGACTATTGATGAAATGATACAACCATCCCCTGAAACGGATGTGTATGATATTTACGGTAAACATGTGGTTCCTGGATACATTGCCGCATATACGCGAATTGGTTTAACAGAGATTAGTGCAGTGAAACAAACCAATGATCATTCCGAAATTGGTGAGATTAATCCAAATGTTAGGGCAAATGTAAGTTATAATCCAGATTCGGATTTGATTCCCGTAACACGTTCAAATGGAGTGCTCATTGTTAATTCTGCCCCATCATCTGGGCGAATTTCAGGTCAATCATCAGTCATGATGCTGGATGGCTGGACCTGGGAAGATGCTACATTAAAACACCCAACAGCACTGAATCTAAATTGGCCAAATATGCGTCTTAATCTTAGCAAAGATGCTAAAAAGAAAGAAAAAGACCAACGTAATGAATATAATAAAGCTATTCGTGAAATTGATCGACTTGTACGAGATGTACGAGCTTATCATCAACGAAGAACTGTAAGAGAGCGAAAAGCAGAACAAAAACAGCAATCCGACCTTCGACTTGAATCTATGGTACCTTTTATTATTCATAAAGAACCCATTCATGTTCGTGCAAATGATATACGCCAAATTGAAGCATCGGTAAAATGGGCAAATAAACATGATTTCAATATTGTCATTGTTGGCGGATGGGATGCTTGGAGAAATCCTGAATTGCTAGTGAAACATAATATTCCAGTTATTCTTTTAAATGTACAAACAACACCACGTCGGAGATATGAACCTATCCATACGCCGTATAAAGTTCCAGCAATGCTCCATGAAGCAGGTGTTCGATTTTGTATCTCAACCGATCCAGGTTACCCCTTTGATGGGCATGTGAGGACACTTCCCAATGAGGCCATGCGCGCAGCCGCCTGGGGACTCCCTAAAAGTGAGGCCATGCGTGCCATAACCTTATCCGCTGCTGAAATTTTAGGTGTTGACGAACACGTTGGGTCGTTAGAACCAGGTAAAGATGCAACTTTTTTTATCGCAGACGCACACCCCCTCATCCAGACTACGAATCCCATAAAAGCCTTTATTCAAGGACGGGAAGTAGACTTGAGCGACAGACAAAAAAATCTCTGGGAAAAATACAAAGAAAAATATCGTCGTCTAGGTCGCTTGAATGAATAATAATTTGTGATTCATTCATCAATTCTTTAAACAACTAATCCAATAATTAAATTGTTTTTAAATGCTATTTGGCATTAATATATACCGACCAGTCGGTCTATTTATGAATCAAGATAAACAAGATCAACAAAAAGAGCATATCTTAAAAGCTGCACTATCCGTCATTGTAAAGAATGGATACGAACGTAGTCGCATGGACGATATTGTCCAATCATCCAAACTTTCAAAGGGTGCCATTTATTGGTATTACAAATCAAAGAAAGAAGTTTATTTGTCATTAGTGGATTATTGGGTGAAAAATTATAATTCAGGGTTTATTGAGAATCTTGAGCAGCATTCTACTGCTTCTGCACAATTGAAAGGTCTTTTTGATTACTTCATGGAACAGTTTGACAAAGATCCAGCTATTTTTAAAATACTAGTTGAATTCTGGTCATTAAGTGGAAGAGATTCTGATTTTAATGATAAACTTCAAAAGGTTTATTCAGAATTTTTAAAATATATTGTAACAATTATTGAGAAAGGTGTGAATTCTGGCGAATTCAAAAATGTGGACCCACAAATCACGGCTCTTTCTATCTTAATTAATATTGAAGGACTCAATTGGTTTACTCTCTTTAATAAATCTGGTGTAGAAGCACATGAATATATTCATACCATTTCAGAATTCATTCTTGCTGGAGTAAAAAATAATAGGAATACATAATGACGGACAGAAAAGATCTAAAAACAAAATCCGGTGGACAATGGCTCACTTCTCCGCTTGATGATACAAAAGTATTTTGCCGTGAAACCTTTACCGAAGATCATCAAGATATTGATGCAATGGTCCAGGAATTTGCAAGAGACCGAATATTACCAAATGCCGAAGCCATTGATAAATTGGATAAAGAATTAAGTTTAGGACTCCTTCGAGAAATGGGTGAATTGGGATTAATTGGCGTGGATACACCTGAAGAATACGGCGGAACTGAACTGGATAAAATTACATCTTGTATTGTTATGGAAGGCATGGCTCGTGGCGGATCTCCATCATTCTCTTGCACCTTCTCTGTTCAGACAGGAATTGGAAGTATGGGAATTGTTTTCTACGGAACCCCTGCACAAAAAGAAAAGTATCTTCCCAAAATGATGACAGGTGAATGGGTTAGTGCTTATGCTTTAACAGAACCCAGTGCAGGATCTGATGCACTTTCAGGTAAAACTACCGCCTACTTATCAGAAGATGGGAAACATTATATTTTAAATGGAGATAAACAATTTATCAGTAATGGCAGCTGGGCAGATGTATTTACCGTATTGGCACAAGTAGATGGGGATAAATTTTCAGGATTTATTGTGGACAGAGATACGGAAGGATTTGAGGTCGGTCCGGAAGAGAAGAAAATGGGAATGAAAGGATCATCTACCACGCCTTTAAAATTCACCAATGCTATAGTTCCGGTTGAGAATCTTCTTTTTAAAGTAGGGAAAGGTGCTACTATTGCATTCAATGCATTAAATGTAGGTCGGTATAAATTAGCGGCTGCCTGTATTGGTGGTTCAAAACTTGGCTTAGAAAAATCCATGGCTTACGCGGTTCAGCGACGACAATTTGGTCAGCCCATTGCATATTTTGATGCGATTAAGGGAAAAATATCAGATATGACAATTCGTATCTATGCAGCAGATTCCATGTTATATAGAACGGTTGGACTCATTCAAGGTGCAATTGATGAATTGGATAAAAATGATACGGAATACTATAATAAGACTGGGGAAGCCACAGAACGTTTTGCCGTGGAAGTATCCATGGCGAAAGTTTACGGAAGTGAGACATCCAACTTAGTTGTTGATCAAAGTTTACAAATATTAGGTGGATATGGGTTTACGGAAGAATATCCATTTGCTCGAGCCTATAGAGACGATCGAATTAACCGAATTTGGGAAGGTACTAGCGAAATTAACCGAGCCATTATTACCGGGTATATGATGAAAAAGGTTCTCATGGAAGAAATATCACTCAGAGATTATTTAAAATCAACGGATGATTTTCTAGCTATAGAGCTCCCAGATTTTACAGAAGATATTTTCCAATCTGAAAGATTGGCCTTGGAATCTGCAAAACGGTTGGCAGCACTCGTATTTCAGGAAGCGCTTTGCGAGTACGGACAAGATTTAAAACATGAGCAACAATTGAGCGAAGCACTGGCAGATATTTTCACCTACATCTATACTGCTGAATCTGTGATTTCTCGCGCAATACAATCCCAGTCGTCCAATGAAATTCCAAATATGAGTACAGTTATTGCTCGCATCTTTACAGCTGAATCAATCCTAAATGTAAAATTGTTATCAAACATTTGTTTGAATAAAATTTATTCAGAAGCAATTCCAGAAACTTATCAAGAAACTATTGTTGAATTGGAATCTCGAATGACTTTAAATACTGATACCATTTCGTTGAAACAATCCTTGGCTGATTATATGATCACCAAAAAAGATTATCCATTCTAAAAGGAGAATAAACATGAAAACACCTTTATTAAAAAAATTAGCACCCTATTTAACACGACGGAAAAAAGAGCATCGAAAATTATCTCAAATTCAAATTGAGAATTTCGACTTGAATGATTATTTATTTCACCGCGAAAACCGTTCATAAGGAAAAATTATGTCTAAATCTGTCATTATTGATGCTGTACGTTCACCCATTGGCGTAAAAAATGGAAATATGGTTGGAATTCGCCCAGACGATCTCGCCGCTCAAGTGGTAAAAGGATTGTTGGCTCGAAATTCTTCGGTTAATCCTGGTAAAATCGAAGACATCATTTTAGGATGCGCTTTTCCCGAAGGCCCCCAAGGAATGCTTATGGCGAAAGGTGTTGCAATACTTGCCGGTATTCCAGAAATGGTAGGTGGGGCTGTAGTAAATCGATTTTGTGGTTCATCCATGGATGCGGTTCATCAATTAAGCACAAAAATCGAATCTGGCGATATTGAAGTAGGAATCGCTGTAGGTGTAGAAGATATGTTTTCTGTTCCTATGGGTGGATTCAATCCCGATTTTCATCCAGAATTGGCCGAGCAAGAATATTATATCGGTATGGGAGAGACAGCAGAAACTTTAGCTGAAGAAGGAAATATTTCCAGAAATGCTCAGGAAGAGTTTGCAGTGGAATCTCATAACAAAGCCTTGGATGCTTGGGCGAATGGTCGATTCGACAATGAGGTCATCCCTATTGATGTTTATGGTGAAGTCACTGTTGATAAAGACGAAGGTCCGAGAGAACCCAATCTGGAAAAGATCCAAAGTTTAAGCCCTGCTTTTATAGAAAATGGAACAATCACTCCGGCTACTTCCAGCCCGATTTCTATAGGTGCTTCCGCTATATTGATTACAAGTCGAGAATTTGCAGAAGAAAATGGACTTAAAATCCGAGCCACTATTAAAGGTCGATCTGTTGTCGGCGTAGATTGGAAAAGAATGGGGATTGGTCCAATTCCTGCTACCAAAAAAGTTTTGGAAAAAACGAGACTTTCCTTAAATGATATTGATGTAATTGAATTAAATGAAGCATTCTCTGCGCAATCACTTTACGTGATTCAAGAAGGAGGATGGGATAAATCAAAAGTCAATTTAAATGGTGGTGCCATTGCACTGGGACATCCATTGGGTTGCTCTGGTGCGCGAATAATTACAACACTTTTGAATGTTATGGAACAACAAGATGCCAAAACAGGACTCGCTACTATGTGTATAGGATCAGGTCAAGGTATCGCAACCATATTGGAACGATAGGATTTATTATGTCTCAAAATATTAAAAAAGTTGCTGTTTTAGGCGCCGGGGTTATGGGTGCTCAAATTGCAGGTCATCTTGCAAATGCAGGCATTCCATCTTACTTATTCGACATTAATGATGAGTTGTCAAAAAATGGAGTGGACTCACTGACATCTTTAAAACCTGCTCCACTTTACAAACCCAAAAATGCTGAATTAGTAACGCCCTGTACCTACGATAATGATATTATAAAGATCGCTGAAGTGGATTGGATTTTGGAAGCCGTTGTGGAGCGATTGGATATTAAAGAGCAAGTTTATAATAACCTTCTCCCCCATTTAAAAGATACTGCAATTCTTACATCCAATACATCAGGAATTCCACTGACAGATTTAACTTCATCTCTCCCCGATGATGTGAAACAGCGTTTCATGATAACCCATTTTTTTAATCCACCTCGATATATGCAACTTCTGGAACTGGTTCGTGGAGAACAAACGAGTGATGAAACATATAAAACTATGGTTGAGTTTGGTGAATCAGTGCTGGGAAAAGGCATCGTTCATGCCAAAGATACACCTAACTTTATTGGAAATAGAATCGGAGTGTATGGAATGATGGCGACCATGAATCTTGCTATTAAACAAGGCTTTACGATCGAGGAGATTGATAAATTGACTGGAACGATTTCCGGACGACCCAAAAGTGCCACCTTTCGTACAGCTGATGTTGTTGGATTAGATACAATGAGACATGTATCAAAAACAACATATGAAAAAGCATTAGATGATGAAGAGCGAGACATGTTTATAATCCCAGATATTCTCAATCAACTAATTGATTCAGGCCGTTTGGGTCAAAAAACAAAAGCAGGTTTTTATAAAAAAAATGAAGATCGGTCCATCCATTCTGTGGATTTTAAAACCGGTGAATATACACCCCAAGAAAAAGTCCGGTTTGATTGTTTCCGAATCGCAAAAGATCGACAAAAACTGCCAGATAAACTCAAAGCTCTTTGTTATGGTGACGATCGTGGTAGTAAATATTTTTGGGAAATTACAGCTAAAACATTGATCTACAGTGCCAACCGAATTCCAGAAATCTCAGATGATATTGTGAATATTGACAATGCCATGAAATGGGGGTTTGGCTGGGAAAAGGGGCCCTTCGAAAGTTGGGATGCAATTGGGGTTCAAAAATCCGTAGATCGTATGAAAACCGAAGGAAAGAAAGTACCATCATGGATCTTGGAAATGTTAGAATCGGGTCGCGATACTTTTTATACTACTGAAAATGGTGAGCAGACATATTGGTGTCCTATTGAAAAACACCCCGTCACCGTTAAACCCAATCCAAAAGTGATAAATCTAGCCATTTATAAAACAGGTAATAAAACGCTTAAACGTGATTTAAGTGCCAGCGTAAATGATTTAGGTGACGGTATTCTAAATGTGGAATTTCATTCTATTTTACAGCCCACCTTGAATCCCATTGATGGCTCTTACATAGAAATGATAAATTTTGCTCTAGACTTAGTTGAAGCAGGTGATTACAAAGCCATGGTTTTAGGGCATCAAGGTGCAAATTTTTGTGCCGGCGCTAATTTGAATCTTATCTTGGAATTATGCCAAAATCAAATGTGGGATGAATTGGATTTTGCCATAAAAACACTCCAAAATACCACACAGCGAATTCGTTTCTCGAAAAGTCCCGTTGTGGCAGCCCCCTTTCAATTAGCCTTGGGTGGCGGTGTTGAAATTGTTCAACCAGCAGCCCATCGAGTGGTAGCAGCTGAAACATACATGGGACTTGTGGAAGTTGGCGTGGGACTTATTCCCGGTGGCGGTGGCAACCTTCGTATGATCCTGAATGCCATGGATGGCGGAACGGGTCGCATGGGGGCATTTCAAAAAATTCAGAAAACATTTGAAACAGTTGGCTTTGCAAAAGTGGCTACAAGCGCAGATGAAGCAAAACATCTCGGCTATTTAAAAAAAGATGATACAATCGTTTTGAATCGAGATCACTTAATTCAAACCGCAAAAAACAAAGCGCTAGAATTAGCTGATGGATATGAACCTCCAACATATCGAGATAATCTGAAACTTCCCGGCGCCGGTGGTCGGACTGCCATGTCTATGGCTTTAAAAGGGTTCAAGATGCAGGGCAAAATCTCCGAACATGATGTGCTCATTGGCGAAAAATTAGCCTATGTCATGACAGGTGGCGATAAAGCTGGACTTACCAAAACGGTGGATGAACAATATATTTTAGATATTGAACGAGAAGCATTTATTTCTCTCGGTGGTGAAAAACTTACCCAAGACAGAATTAGTTACATGCTTAAAAAAGGGAAACCTTTACGTAATTAATTCCCTTCATCTCTGGTTGGTTATAGAAAAAACTCTTCATTACAACGGATGACCATTTTTTTTGATTTAAATACTATTATATCTTTGAAAGGTATTGATTAAGTAGATCAAAAAATCCTTCATCATCCACTTCATACGCCCACTGAACATTAGGTATGCGATCTGTTACTGCCCAATAATCAACCACTGTTGCACCACGAGTAAAGGTTCCTCCCGTTTCGATTTCTACATTCACATTTTTAAATTTAAATAATTCAGGCTTTAATAAATATGCAACTGTACATGGATCATGAAGCGGGGCTCCATCTAAATGGTATTTTTCCTCGTCATATCTTTCATAAAACTCAATTAATGCTGCAATTTCCTCTCCAATAGATGAATCTATATTTCGAATTGTGTCCACACGTTTTTGTGTTGTTAACACTTGGTGCGTTACATCTAGACTCATCATAACAATTGGACGGCCGCACTGTAATACTAATTTGGCAGCTTCCGGATCAACGTATATATTGAATTCTGCGGAAGGCGTAATATTTCCCGCTTCTTTTCGTGCACCTCCCATTAAAACAATTTCTTTAATTTTTGGCAGGATGTCTGGTTCACGATCTATGGCTAGGGCAATATTGGTTAATGGTCCTGTTGGAACCAAAATCAAAGAATTATGTTCGTCTGCTAAACACGACTCAATGATAAAATCAATGGCATGCTTTTTTTCTAATGAATGAGATGGCTCATAAATCGCTATCCCATCCAAACCACTTTTTCCATGAACATGCTCCGCCGTAACTAATTCTTGCGCCATAGGTTTTTCGGCACCTGCATAAACCTTTACGTCAGGCCGGTGACACATTTCACACATGATGCGAGCATTTCTCTGTGTCAAATTCAATGGCACATTGCCAGCTACGGTTGTAACACCTAATATTTCAATTTCATCCTTTGCTGCCATAGCTAATGCCAAGGCTACTGCATCATCTTGACCAGGATCACAATCCAAAATTATTTTTTTCATACTAAATTCAGTTTAGTTATTCTTCAATTATATTCTTTATAAACAAAATCGGTGATTAAAGTAAAATTAGAAATGAAATTCTAGTCCGACTTTTAAATGAGAAAAGTCTTCCATCTCATGGAATTGAGTTCCATCCTCTCCCATGAATTTTGAAAAAGACAAAATCAATTTCCAATTATCCATTGGTGAATATTTCGCCGATGCCCCCAACATAGATTGAGAATCCTTCAAATCGATAAAGGTGTTGCCCATGAGTTCCAAGGCATCATCATAGTAATTGGCTGACGCCGAAAAAGATAACCCTAAATCAGTAAACGATGCAAAGGGTGTGCCCATGCCGGGTTGAAAATCATCTTCTGTGATTGTTCCATCAATCGATGTGGCCCTTGAATAGTAAAGTATACTATCTGAAATTTGATTGCCAATAATCTGAAGAGAAAGCATAATATTATTTTCAGTAGAGTATTCTACTTGGCCAGCAAATTGAATATAGGATGCATCATTAATAGTTTTAATATCGACTTCAGCATCATTCTCAGTTGAAAAATATCCAATTTCAAATCGATTTGTAAAATCACCAATGAACGACACTAAGTCAAAACCCAATACACTGGTTTTTCGATAAAAAAAAGACGGCATTGAATCCGTCACTCCAACATAAGAAAAAGATCGATCTCTTCCATCAAAATAGGATAAACTGAAATCACTGGATCCTAGAGTTGACTGAACACGAAACCCAAATTCGCTACCTGGTTCTACATCCATGAGTTCTGGAGCAAACATGGGAATATCCAAAGGGAATGCTTTCTCACCAAATGGAAATCGGTTCTCTTCATGTTCCGGAATAAAAATGCCCTCCATTTGCCAAGCATTCCAATAGTATTTTACCGATCCGGAAATAGTTCCAACTTTCCGTTCCGCACCGGGTAGGAACATATAATAATAATCATAGGGATTCAAATTATCCGTGGGGTTATTCCCATCCACAGCGCCCCAGGCATGGATCTGTTTTCCAACCTTCACTTCCCCCCAACTAGGGTACCATGTTATATAAGCTTCACGAAGGTGCAATTCATTTTCATTATTCGACCACCGGTATTCAAATGCTGAATTGGTTTTGATTTCAAAATCACCTTTTGAATAGCCCACCTCGGTTTCAGCTAACCTATACGGGAGTGATATCTCAGAATTGTCTAATAAACGATACATATTCCCAGGTTTAATTACTCCACTATAATGAATCTGCCCAATACCAGCCACAAATGGGATAAAAAATATAAGGCAGATTCTCACGAATCAATTCTGCGGAAGTCGTTTGAGGTTTTTTTCTTGGAACAAGTTTTCACGAATACCCGAATCAACTTCAATTTCTGAAAAAGTAACTTCAGTGGAATGATTCTTTTGGACATCTTCTACATAAACCCGTTTCATTACATGATATCCCTTCATATTCTGAAATTCATATTCTTTTTTCTTTTTCAATTTTCCACGTTTATCATAGGATTCTTCCTTGACACCCATGAGTGTTAATTTATCAATCCAGGAAATATGTTTTGTATATGCTGATTTTGCTTGGGCTTTTGGTAGAATCTCCAACACATAACAATCCTTTCCATTCACAGTTCCATCATCTAACCGATTGTATTGATTTTCGTCCAGGTCACGGCTTGAAAGATCTTCGTAACTCAAATCAGAACCCATGAAAGCATCTCCTTTTTTCTTAGAGGAAATACGCCGAACCTTTTTGAAGGCCGGTAGCCACATTCGCATTTCATCATCTTTATTATCATGTTCGATTTTTAAAAATGCCACACCTTTGTCATCTTTAGGCTCTAAAAACCATATAATTTGTTTTTTATTCCCATCTACAGATTTTGACATCATGGCATTTGAACGACTCTTCCCTTTTTTATTGGTGAGTATCATTTTTGTTTTACTAGACATATCCATAGGTGATGGTTTCTCATCTACCATTTTTGCTATTTCAAATCCTGTTTGTGAAAAAGCAGAACTCATGAAAGTCAGAATGAGTAAGATTTTATTCATAATTTTTTTCCTTTAAAAATTGCGATTGATTGAATGGACTCTTACCACCGAATGGCTGCAGACGCCCACGTATATCCAGCGCCGAAGGCGGCCAGAATAATGGTATCACCTTCTTTGACTTTTCCTTCTTCCACCGCTTCACATAGAGCAATGGGAATAGATGCTGCCGTTGTATTGCCATATCTTTGGATATTAGCATAAAATTTATCCTGTTCAACGCCCATCCGTTTAGCCACGGATTGAATAATTCGCAAATTTGCCTGATGAGGAATAATTAACGAAATATCATCCAAAGACAGATTGTTTTTTTCCAACGCTTCATTAATGACTTCGGGGAATCGAACCACTGCATTTTTAAATACTTCTCTCCCATTCATATAGGGTTCAAATCTTTTTGCTTGTTCAATCGTAACCTTATTTATCTGATTATCGCCAGATGATCCGGGACCCTCCATCCATAGATTTTTTAAATCTTTACCTTGGCAATGTAAATGCGTGGACATAATTCCACTTTCACCATCACTTGCTTGTAAAATTGCTGCACCTGCTCCATCTCCAAATAAGACTGCAATATCTCGGCCTTCTGTGGATTTATTAATAAATTTTGTTTGTGCCTCAGCACCCACAACTAACGCAGTTTTATACATTCCTGTACGAATAAATTGATCCGCTATGGACAGACTATACACGAATGCTGAACAGGCAGCTTTAATATCAAATGCTGCAATGTTTCTTAAACCTAATCCTGCCTGAAGTTGTGCGCTTACACCGGGGAAAAAGTAATCTCCGGAAATGGTCCCTACTACGACCACATCAATATCTTCCGGATTAACACCGGCCATTTCCATAGCTTTAATGGATGCCGGAATCGCCAAATCAGATGCAGCTTCATCACCTTGAACCCATCTTCTTTCCTCGATGCCCGAGCGCGTTTTGATCCATTCGTCTGAGGTATCCATCAATTCTGCCAAATCTTGGTTTGTAACCACTTGAGATGGTACATGAAATCCGATACCTTTGATTGCACTTTTTCTCATGATGTTATTTCCCGTTTTATCAAGTTCAATTAAAGCCCTTTTTCTATCAATTTATTTTTTAGTAATTCCGCCAAAGCTGACAACATGGTCAACGTACCCAAAGATGTTGAAACCATGGCAAATATCATTAATCCGCCAATATATTGGATAGGGAGAAATACAGAAAACATTAAAGCGCCAAAGCCCATATTTGAGCAAGCATCCAAAATAATGGGATATCCAACATCATCGATCACTTCACGACTTAGCTGATCGGGATTCACTTTCCGGGACAAACGGCGAAATTGGGAAATGTAGTGAATGGCAAAATCAACGCCCACACCAATGATAATAGACGATAAAATCGCCGTAATATGATTGAGCGTTACACCAAAGTGGCCCATCAATCCAAAGTTTAGTATCACAGCGGACGTAAGTGGAATCACAGCCAAGGTTCCCCATAAAATGCGCTTAAAAAATACTGAAGCGATTAATCCGATCACTATTAATGAAAAAGTGATACTGAATACTGATGACCGAATGATCATGATTACCATGTCGCGGATAACGATAATCATCCCCGTCACAGTTATACTCATGTCCGAGGTTAAATTTTCATCAATATATGCATCGGTTTTATTTGCAAAATCGAATATTTCATCCGTACTCATTATTTTGGCAAGTATCGTCACCAACCCGCTTTTATAATCCATATCATCAACAACAGACGAATAATCGCTTGAAAACCCTGTAATCAAGTTTTTTATCTTTGATGCTGAATCCGGAATTGTGTAATGGGTCAGTTCGTCGTCCATAAACGTTCGGTGCATTTGTTTCACCACATCGGCAAATGAATAACTTAAGGAAACTTTATCTTCTCTTTCCAAGAAGGATTGAAGCGAACTCACGTCATTGAGTACATGTGGGTCCCGCATGTCACCATCTATTCGAACTCTTAAATCATAAGTACCTGTCATCTCCTGGTCCATGAAATTCATACTGTCTCGAATTTCGGATCCCGGTTTAAAAAAGTTTGCAAAGTTCACATCAATAGAAATTTTATGAAATCCAAACAACCCGAAAACCACTAAAATGATACCCGCTGAAAAAACGTATTTTGGATGAATTAATACGACTTTTCCTAAATGATCAACCATTTTTTCGATCAGACTCATTTCTTTGATTGCTTTTGATTCCAAGTTCCATTTTTTAATAGAAATAACGGCAGGTAGAAGAACCGAACTTAGAAACCACGCCCAAATAATACCTGCAGAAACGGTAATACCATATCCAATCATTGGTTCCAGTGGAGAGGAAATCATTGTTAAAAAAGCAGCTACGGTCGTTATACTCGTCAAGAATATCGGGACTAGCAAAGAATCCATAGTCGTTGCCAACGCTTGTGGGACATCACCTTTCAACCGCATCTCCTTGAAAAATTTTGTCATCACATGTACACCATCAGAATTGGCTATGGTTAATAGAATAATGGGCATGGACGTATTCATCATAGTAAACAAAAATCGATCCGATCCCGTTAATTTGTATACCCATCCCATAAACCCCATCATAGAAACTAAGGATAATCCAATCACCATCAGCACCATCAGCACACCAGGGATGCTTCTCAAATTCAATAAGAGAATAGTCACCATAATTAGAATGCCCATCTTCATCAAGGACTGAACATCGTTCCGGATCAGTTCAGGAATAGTACCTGTGATGTAGGCGAACCCACCATAATAGATTTCATAATTTGTCAGAATCGAATCCGCAACCCCTACGAGTTCATTTCGAAATTGATCCAATGCAACGTCATCATATGGCTGAACCAACAAAATAAGATAGTCATCTTTTTGACTGATGAAACGTTTTTTGACGTTCGGATATTTATTGAGGTAATCTCGAATGCCGGCAATTTCAATTTCATCAAGATCACGACCGGGTTGCAAATCCTGAATGAGCAAATCGCCTTTATCATTGTCCATTCGCGTCGCAGTCGCGATGCTGGTCACTTCATTCACCTCCGGCAAGCCTTCCAACTCCATGGCCACGTCCCAGAGCACCCGTAAGGCATCCGGGTGATAAATGGAACGACCCTTTTCGCCAAATGCCACAAAAATAACTTCCGTACTGCCGAATTCATCCTGGAGAGAATCCCATGCCTTCCGTGATTCCAGATTTTTGGGAAGCATTTTCATCATATCATCGTCTATTACTAAAAATGTTAATCCGGAAGCCATAACTATTGTTGCGAACAAAGACACTACAATGGATCGAACCGGATGATTTATGCTTTGATAAATAAACCATCGCCGTATAGGATGATCCGAATAATTTTTAATTTTGTTCATAGTGCTCTTTAATAGCTTTCATACCTTTATCTGTAAATATTCCATGGGCAACGATCTGGACGAAACCACGAATTGTCTCCTTGATTGGTAAATCATTTTTCAGGAAAAATTCTGGTTGAAATGTTGAATTAATAATATTCATATAAATAATGGATGTAGCCCTCATATTGATATCATCCCGTGCCAGTCCCTGCTCTTGAGCATCATGCAGGATCGTGTAAAAATCACCCTGATGACTTAATCGGAATGATTCTATCTCCTTCCAAATTTCCGGATGAAGAGATTTGAGTTCAGCAATTTTACCCACTGGAACTCTTCCAGCGAATTTTGCAATCGTTTCCATAATTTTAATAAACTGGACAGCAGGGTTTGGTTCGTCAACCATTACTTTATTGAATGCGGCATTAATTTGGGTAAATACAAATTGCATAATAGAGCGAATTAAATTTTCTTTGGTTGGAAAAAACTTATAGATCGTTTTTTTACTCATTGCCAGTCGCTTTGCAAGTGATTCGACTGTAAAAGCACGAACACCAGTATCTACTACTGAGTCAAATCCTCCTTCAAGAATTTGGTTTAATTGTTGTTTAGGTGACATGTATTATAAAAACGTTATTCGTTTATTTCGTTTCCAATTTTATGAATTAATTCTCTTACTTGACAAATATATATTCCAATTATTTAATTATTTATAATGTATTGGAGGAGGAGAATAACATCTATTATTGTGACAGATCCATCCTCATTAAAATCTGCTGGCGGAGTTGGATTATATCCATATCCTGAACTCATATCAGATGTATATAAAAGATCCAACACATCAAAAATACCGTCAAAATTCACATCGCCTAAGATGAATTCAGGGAAAAAACCTCCATCCAGATAATTAAGTGGATATTTTTGGGCACGTGCTATAGTATATGAATTTCCATAATCATGACTCCAAACTACTTCATGATCATTCGTCACTTCAAACATAAAGGCATCATCACAATCAGTGACCAAGGTATTTCCATTGGGCTGCCGAAAAGCCCCGCCTTGCATCTGTGTATGGAAATTTCCAGCATGAAACCATGTAGGATTATCGGGGCCAAAAGGTTGACCGTCGTCAATATCATATGTCCCATTTTCATTTAATGGAGTAATAAACTCAAAAACTGCGGACGTCGAATTTGTATAATTATTATTAAATAGAATCAAGTTCCCTTCTCCAGGATATCCTTGCGGAATCCAGTTCACACCATGTTGACTAGCTAACTGATGGTCAGAGTTGTTGCCTCTTCCGTAGGCCTGTGGATTACCCCAACGATATAAATAGTCACCTCCCATACCTGAATTACCTCCGCTATGGCCAGCTGCTTCTTCTGTAGTTGTACTATGATCAATAATATAAATCTCATCATGAAACCGCGAGGAAATAACAATTTGATCCAATTCTGAGTTGTAATTAATAGCGTTAAGATGTTTCCAATCTCCAGTGGGACCTCCTGGACCTTGACTCGTTCCTGCATTACCATAATTCACATCCTGTAATTCAGGATGTTCCGATATAACACCAAAACCTGGTAGTGCAGGATCAACATCTTGAATAAGATGATTCCAGATATGCCATTCCCAAACTATGTTTGCTTCATTCGTTCCAATAGGTTCAACTTCCAGAATAGCTTCGGCCCACATTTCATTTAAAGAATTATCAATGGATTGTCTCCCAACTGCATAGGCTTCTGTATCTGTTTTTCTTTCCCAGGCTATTACTAGGATATTACCATTTGGAAGTGGCTCTATATCATGATGATGCTGGTAAGTATTGTTAGATATCTCATAGTGCCATAGTAAGTCACCTTCCCAATTATATTTAGAAATACCGCCTCCAACACCACCTGAACTCATTGTAGGATTTGGTACACGATAGGGATAGACCAGAGTGCTATCTTGTAAAAGATAAGGCATACTTGCGGCTCCATTTGAATGGCTCCAAGACTTGATAACATCCATTTCATTATTGACAAGATAAGAGATAAAAGAACTACCACCACCGCCCTGCATAGGAGCGAATAAGGTCATACCGTTAAATGTTTGTCCTAATAGAACCATGGGTAAATAAATATATAATATTAAAGTTTTTTTCATTTTTAAATTGTAACTATCTTTTTAATGTTAATGGTTAATTAAATTTAACTAATAGACACTTACTTGGTTATAAGGTTAAATAACTAATTTTTAATAAAAAACCCTGGTTAGATTATAATAACGAACCTGAAGTAGATGATACTTAAACGTATTACACGCGCATATCTTATTGTTGGAAAAACCTTCAACACCTGGGCATCACCTTTATTTACAGGGTTATTGATTTTGTTGCTACGTTTAACCGTATTAATTGGAAGGCTGGTTGACCATATTATTTTTCTGTCAATACGTAGACCATTAAAGAATCCAATTATTATTGTTGGGAATCCAAGATCTGGGACAACTTTTCTTCATCGCTTTTTAATTAAACAAAATATTGGCACTGGGTCCCAGCTTTGGCAGATGGTCTATCCATCCATTATACTACAAAAAATTCTTAAACCGTTTCTTCCTCTGATGGAAATCATAAGTCCTGCTAGGCACCATTCTACAGCAGCTCATAAAACAAGCCTTACTTCTGTTGAAACGGATGACGTTTCACTCCTATTTCGATATTTAGACGGATTCTTTTTCTATGGTTTTATATTAACATTTGATGAACAAGACCTTTTTCACTGGGTAGATCCAAAAATACGAGACACATCCAAACGAGACTTTGACTGGTTTGAATCTATGTGGAAACGAAATTTGATCTCAAATAAGGGCGATCGATATATTGGCAAATTATTTAGTTTAAGCGGCAACCTTCCTGCATTTCAAAAACGGTTTCCTGACTCAAAGGTCCTGTATATGATAAGGGATCCCTTAAGTGTAATTCCTTCTGGATTAAGTTTGGTTACAGGCGTATTAGATAAGAAATTTAACTTTTGGTCATTGGATGAAAAATTACAAACACGATTTATAGAGCGCCTATATACAGCTTTGGTGCAATTATTAAATCGATTTCATGATGATTGGACTTCTGGAAATATTAATAAGGAAAAAGTACAAATTGTTCGTTTTGATACCATGATGACTGAGTTTGAATCTGTGATGGCATCGATTCTTAAATTTATCCAAGTTGAACCCACATCTGAATTAACAAAACAAATTCAAATAACCGCCGAAGAACAACGACGATATGAAAGCGAGCATAAGTATAACTTGAAAAAATTTGGATTAACGGAAGAAAGGATCAGGCAAGATTGTGAACAGATATATAAAACTTTTTTAAACTAACAAATGAAAAAATTATTAGCTGTATTGGGTTTATCTCTGAACCAATTATTTGCATTAGATCTTCATGGAATTGAGAGAATCACCGATTGGGAGAATCTACAATCCGGTGCTGTTTCTATTTCTTGGTGCACCTATGATGACTTTTCCATCAGCCGAGCTGAAACAGTGTTGAATCATTCAATTGGTAGAATTTCAAAAGTGATTCAAGACTTAGATCATTATCCAGATATTTTTGATCGTGTCACAAAAACTAATCGACTTGAAAAAGATGTGGTCCAAATTATAATAGATATGCCTTTCCCTTTTGATGGTAGGGATTACATTGTTAAATACAATATCGAAAACCTGGATGATCGCTGGGTCTTTGCCTTCACTGCTGTGGATCATCCGAAGGGAATATTAGATCCAGATCATGTACGATTACCTAACGCTGCAGGGATCTGGATATTGGCTGCACTTGAGCCAAATAAGACTAAAGTTATCTATGCCTGGAATGGAGAATTACTTGGGAGCTTCCCTGATTTTGGATTAACACGAGCTTGGGTTACGCAGGGCACTGAAGTATTAAACTGGTTAGATGAAGAATTGATAAAAAGGAATAATTCATGAATAAAGTGGCAATTGTGCTTTCTCTAACATTTCTGTTGGGTGAAGAATTACCCTTTTCGTTTAACGGATATGTTGATTTTGCCCATATTTCAAGAATGTCTGATTATTCCATCATTGATATTCCATACAGGATGGGGTCGATCGAATTTTTTCACCAAAATAAAAATATTTCATTAAATGGAAATTTCACTTTAGAATATCAATTGAGAAGGGATTCTTATTTTTTAGAATCTAAAGACCCACAGGATTTCCGATTGGATATGCGTGAACTCTATTCAACTTTTAGCGGACCTAATTTTGAATTAAGAGTTGGAAAACAGATTCATTCCTGGGGTAATGTGGATGAGAATAGTCCTCTGGATAATGCTAGCGCTTTCGATTATTATTATATTTTCTTTTTAGGTCGAGAGCGAAAAATGGCGACCTTATCCGGTGCTTTAGATTATTATGTTGGTAGTCTAAAATTGAATGCTGTTTTCTCTCCGATTCATAATACGAATCGTTTGCCCCTTGGCGATGATGACTTTCCCATTACACTTCCTATTTATCCGAATGAAAGTCAAATATTTCCCATCTCCAATCTCCCATTTGAAGGTGGATACCAAGGTACCTATTCTTTCGGTGTGGGAGAATTTTCTGCGTCTTACTTTTCTGGGTTCGATCGTGTATTCAATTTTACAGGTGTCAACGTTTACAGCAATGAGAGTCAAACCATTTTTTCACCGCCCGACCTAGTGTTCGGGTATCGAAAAACGAATGTCCTTGGGTTTGGGTTAACATTTTTAAATTCCTATTTTATTTTCCGAGGGGATTTCGCCCAGTTTAACACGCAGGATTTGAATGAATCGATTGACCGTCCTTATTCTAATAGTAATTTGGCCGCCATTTATGATACACTTGTTTTCAGCTATCCCCTTCGTGAAAAAGCATCTTATCATCAATCGACTTTCCAAATAGAAACGGAGCTTCCTTTTAATATTAATTTTATTGGTCAAATATTTTCACATGAAATAACATCTTTTTCATCCGATACGCTCCCCGATGTAGAAATTGATATTCCAGGTTTTGAATTTGATCCGGAATCAATGACACCTAAAAATTTCTTTACTCCAGGAATGGGTGTTCCACTTGCGATCCTGACGGATAAGGCAGCCATTCTAATCCTGGATAAAACTTTTATGAATGAGCAACTCAACGTTTCTCTGACAACCATGCTGGACCTTGGCGATTATGAAGGTGTGGAAGGCATTTCCGGTTCATTAACGGAATACAAAATTGAATATAATATCACCCAGGATTTTTTAGGACTACTAGGTGTGACAAAAGTCATAGGATCAAAAGATCACCCGGCTGGTGAACAATATCAGTTTAATAAAATGGAAGATTTTTCCCATTTCCGTTTTGAATTAAAATATTTGTTCTAAACAGATTCTCAATTGAAAGTAAAAATAACGGGTGTGGGGCTTTACCTTCCGCCACAAATAGAAACAGCTAAAGATATAGCTCCAAAAATTGGGGAATCCGTAGATTGGATCATTAATAAATCCGGTGTTCGAGAAAGACGTGTTTCTACAATTGATGTTGACAAAATGGGCGCCATAGCTGGAAGACAAGCACTTGGAAACGGAAGTAAACCAGATCTAATTATTAATGCTTCTGGTGTTCCTAAACAGACCATTCCTGATACATCAACTTTTCTCCAAAGAGAATTGGGATTTGAAGGTATTCCATCTTTCAGTATACATTGTACCTGTCTCTCTTTTATTGCTGCCTTCAATACTGCTTCTTCACTAATCCATTCCGGTTCTTATAACCGTATTTTGATTATTTCATCTGACCGTGGGACACTTGGCCGAAATTTTGATGAACCGGAGAGTGCTTCTCTTCTTGGCGATGGTGCGGCTGCGGTGGTGGTGGAACAATCCTTGAAAAACGAATCTAGCGAACTTATTTATTTTGATATGAAAACATTTCCAAGTTGCGCCAACTTAACAGAAGTCCGGGGTGGCGGAACAAACAAACATCCCCAAGATCCAAAAACAACTTTAGCAGATAATTTATTCACTATGGATGGGCCAGCAGTGTACAAGATAGCCCGAAAAGAAGTATACCGGATGATGCTGAAGGCCATGAAGAATACTGGACTCAAACGTGAAGACGTGGATTGGGTAATCCCACATCAAGCTTCCGGTAAAGCAGTGGATGCTTATATTTCTACTGGTGGATTTGCCAAAGAGAAAGTGGTAAGTATTATTTCAGAATTTGGGAATTGCGTGGCTGCATCTGTACCCATGGCTTTTGCAACGGCGGTGCAAGATGGGCGAATCAAACGTGGTGATCTTTTATTATTTATCGGAACAGGTGCCGGTTTATCTGCCGCCTGTGCCCTAGTCAAATATTAATTATTTCATCAAAATCATTTTTCTGACCTGCACATCCAAACCATCATTGATCTTTAAAAAATACACACCAGATGAAAATCTTGTCCCGTCCCAAGGAATTTGATGGATTCCCGATGTGTAGATTTTTCCATTAGATATAACATCCAACTCCTGCCCCAATAGATCATAAACCCGGATATCCATTTTTCGGTCATAGGGAATGGTCAAATCCAGTTTTGCCACTGGATTGAACGGATTTGGATATGGCTGTGAAATCCGAAATTGGTAAGGGAATGAATTTGCCCAAATAGAAACGCTGTCGCAATCTTGAGGTGAATACACCGGGAATGAATAATAGAATTGATCAAGGCTCAGTTCAAAGTGTTCACTCTCTACTACACAGCTATCTACGTTGTCGCACAGCATATTCGCGCCAATGGCAAAATAAGGATAACCGCCATTATCATCATTATTCCAATCCAAACCAAGGTCACAAAAGCAACTTGGTAAAGATTCTAGATTGTTGTTAAACAACCAAAGATATGTCAAATTTGTTAAGTTACAAAAAGATTCGGGGATGGATGCCAATTCATTATATCCCAAGTCTAGAAAATACAAATTGGACAAATTTCCTATACTGTCTCCTAAAGATGTAATCACATTATTATTAATGTAAAAAGATTGCAATCCCTCCATATCACTAAAAGATTCCGGCAAATCTGAAATTCTATTCCATTCAAGATAAAGAGATGCCATGCCGGTCCAATTTCCAATATTTTCCGGTAAGACATAAATGGTATCATTCACACCGGAACTGTTTCCATAATTTCCCGCTACCATAAACCGAAGCCGGCCATTGAACCATGTTTGAGTTCCCAACTCCAAGGGTGACTCATAATTCAAATCATTTTTTGAAATGATTGAATCAAGAACTTCAATATCAGCATCATACAAACACGAGTCTCCGATCAAGATTGTTACATTTGAAGGTAATTCTGAATAATAAGTATAAGCACTATCACATTGGCCATAAAGTTTGGTAAAAATCAATAATGGGATGAATAGGAGCAAATATTTTTTCATTATTTCAATAAAATAAGTTTTTGCGTCTGTAATCTTTCCCCAGACGTTAATTTTACAAAATAGATTCCCGAAGGCTGATTCCTTGCATTCCATGTTATTTCATGATTTCCGGGTTCGATAATATCATCAAGTAATGTTTCAACTACGCGACCACTTACGTCAACAATCTCCAAAGATATCAATTCTGAATTCTTAACACTATATTGAATCGTAGTATTAGGATTAAAGGGATTTGGAAAGGCTGGCATCAATACAAAACGATTTAGGATTAATTCAGCTTCATTAGAGAGCGGTGATGTATATCCATTTACATCTATTACTTTTTGTTTCTCTGGATGATTCACTGGGGTTACACTAATTGTAATTGGATTTCCGGTATCTGTGACTGACACATTACCAATAAATGAAATAATTTCTGATTCATTTGGCGCTAAAATAATTTGATCAGTTTGAATACCAAACCACCCCGCGTAATCATCTAATTGAATTGACAGAACTAAATCATAGCTACCTTCATTTTCAAGTGTAAAAGATATTTCGGATGTTCCTTCAGGTAAATAAACACCTACATCATCACCACTCTCCATAAAGTTGTTTATTAAAACACTGAATGCAGCTGAATATAATCCGGGAATCCGATGTGCACGGTACACCGCACCATTTGGCAAACTTAAATTATAATTGGCTTCCCAAACAATGTCCCCATTTGAAGTTACTTCCAAACTTCGCCCTCCTCCACCCACCGTTGTAATTAAAACATTACCATTCTGCAATTTTTGAGTATTCCCTGAAGCAAATCCAAAAAGTTCTTGCTGAAGTTCATAAGACCAAACCAATTCTGCATTATTACCATCGATTGAAATTTCAATCGCTCGCGAAATTGGATTATCAGTCCCACGAAATTCCGGAGCTAGATTCCCATTATCAAAGGTGAGAATATTCCCATTATCCAATTTCTGAAGGCTATGCTGAAAACTGAATCCAATATCAGTGCCCATTTCCACATCGCTTGATGCCATCTGGTGCCCCAGATTCCAAATCACATTTCCGGATGGATAATCAATTTTTGTGATTCGGGATAAATGGCGGGACGAAATATAAAGGGCACTTTCTTCTTCATCAAAGATTACTGCATTCACATGGGTCCAATCATAATGAAGATCCTGATAAGCTTGGCTCCACGTACCACCATATTGATCATAATCCATCATATTGAAATGGTCAAAAACACTCCATTCCCAAACAACATCTTTTGTATCCTTATTCCATTCTACCAGTTTATCACCAATCCAAGGAAATTCAATCGTTGCACCATCAGCTTGGAATCCTAATCCCAAGAATAAGGGTGTCCAACTACCGATGGGGATTGGTCCCGATGAGCTGACTTCAACTATGCCAATATAATTTCCATTGGGGAGTTGAATCATATCATGGTGAAGAAATTCGTCGTTGGGCTCTTCCCAAATGATTTCCCCATCAAAAGTAAATTCCATTCCTGGCAAATTATTTTCAGCACCAGAAACAAGCGTGCAACCAAACACATCTCCGTATTGGCTGGTACTATAATAAACAATATTTTCACTGCCGCTATTCCATATTTCTTTTCCGGTTTCATCAATTGCCGCAGAAAAATAATTGAAGAAAGCTCCAAAAACCGTTATACCATTTTCAATATCGGATGCATTCGAGATGGTTGTAGTTGACTCAGATAAAGGCGATCCCGTAGAAAAAGAATAAGGGTCTATCCAGGTTCCGGATATCCCGTTATTATTAACTGGACGAATTCGCCAATAATATGTTTTATCCCAATCCAGGGCATTTTTTTCAATATAAACTAGAGTTTGATTATCTGCTTGAACAACGTTGCTCGTGAAATTAGAACTCTCTGAGATTTGGATCTCGTAGTGTTCTGCTTCCGGTTCTTGGTCCCATTCAAAGAGAACATGAATATGATTTATTAAAATTCCATTTCCCGGGGAGACCAACCCTCCTTGAAGAATTGATATTGACAAAATAGTACTCAATAAATAATAGGATAAAATATTTTGTTTGTTTTTAAACATGTTAATTAAACGATGAAAGAAAGGATTAGTTAAATTTTAATCAGAAATGATTCCGAGAATATTTTGTCTTTCAGACCAACATTGGGTTTAAAGTTATTAATTTTCATAATAGTTTTTTTACCATTCAATTTTTCCATAACCATTTTTGTAGGTATTACAAATCCATTTTTTTCAACGAAATCTGAAATAGTTAGTGTTTTTTGTTTGATAGATTCTTGAGAATAATATTCAATCTTTAGGATTTTCCAATTTAGGGAATCTATCCATATTTTTCGAGAATGATAAGCGCTCTCATTTTTGGGAAACGCTATAATAACCTGACACGATTGACCATTTAAATATTCTGTGCTGAGCAATATTAGAGAATCTTGCCCAGTCTTTCTGCTTTCCAAGTCTTCATAAATAAAATCTGTTCCCATAAAAGATTTTGCTTTTTCTTTAGCTTTCACCCGTTTGGCTGTTTTTAGTTTGGGCAGAAAAAACCATTGCTCCGTTTTCCCATTCCGATAAACCCAACTCAATAACCCAGTACCTTTCACAGTTAAGGGTTTTTTGAAACGTGCTAAAGATTTTGACTTGAATTTTCCTTCTTCATAATTTTTTTTAAAACTGGTGAATTCACGAACTTTTATTTTTTCTTTCCCTCGTTTTACGCGGACAATTTCTAATTTAATATCTGAAACCGATGTATTTGGTTTTAGTGTGTTTAACACTTTTTCCATGATCTCTAATGCGGACAAATCCTGTGCCACCATAGAAGAAGAAAAAAAAAGTGTATAAATAAATACCCGTTTATTTAGAGTTGGATTCACTAGGCCTAATAAATAACAATGAAAGGGGAGTTAATAAAATACTGATTATGGACATGGTTAAGTAATCTTTGTGATATTTCAATTCATAATATCCGGCAATTTGGAGACAGGTAAATACGTATCCGATCAGAATGAAATCAAAATATTGATTACTCAAATTGAGAAGAGATTTTAAAAAGGAACTCCCGGTCAGGGGATTCTCAAACCCTGCTAATCCAATACCATAGATGACAAGAGAGACTGAGATTAGCAAAAATGAGACACTTATGAATTTATCTTTTTGTTCTGTGTTCATCGATAGAGGAATTTAGGATTGATGAGGCTAATTAAAGCAGGCAAAGTTGCCAGTGCACCAAATAAACATAATGAGATGGAACCCATAACCAGAATACCAAATATCTGAACAGGAACAAAGACAGAAAAAAGTAATGCAGAAAATCCAATAATAACAGATAATCCATTAAATAAAATTCCTTTCCCGGAAATTCGTAAAGTGGTTGCAATAGCATCATCCAATGAATCTCCACTCTTAATGTGGTCACGTAAGTGCCACAGGAAATGGACTGTATAATCTACGCCAACACCCACCAAAATTCCCGTTAACATGGATGTAGTCATATTTAAGGGAATATCCAAATAACCCATGAGTCCAAACATCATAATAACAGATGCCACCATGGGTAGCGTAGCTAGAAGTCCACCCGTTACAGATCGAAAGACTAAGGTCATAATAAGTAAAATCATAAAAATAGAAAAGCAAAGGCTTATCAATTGTCCTCGTAAAACCATTCGGGTTAATACGCCCAGCAACGCAGCACCACCCGTCAGTTCCATTGGTAATTCATCATAGAAATTAGCATAAATAAATTGGTCTGTATCCTCCACAATTTCTGCAATAGCGAATGTTTGTACTTCTTTGAGTCGTAAAAATACCTGAGTAAAAGTGGGATTTTCCATATCATCTAGGATCAAGTCAAAATCATCTTCACCACCAGTAATAGAATATAAAAACATGTATTGCGAAATCAGATCCCGATCATCTGGAATAACTTCATAATCAGGGTTATTCCCATTAAAACCAGCATGCATTTTTTTTATCACATCTACAATGGAATATGACTTGGTCACTATCTTGTGTCTTGCCTTGATATGGTCTGTGAGCTTTTCAATATTGTGTAGTGTTTCAGGAGAAAAAATGTCGCCTTCTACAAGAATCTGCATTTGTGTTGATCCACCAAAAGCATCGCTAATCTTTGAATTGGCAACTCGCAACCTGGAATCAGACGGGAAATAATGATCCGGGTTCGTATCCACTTTTAGCTCATTGATTCCCATAGATAACCAAACACCTCCTGAAATTAAAAGAATCAGAACAGGAATCCTGAACCGGGTAAAAACTCTACCCGACCTTACTAATAATTTATTGATACCTGAAAAACTGTCTTTTTTGTTTAAATAAGTTGGACGCGGCATAAGAACCAGCACGGCAGGAATCAACAAAACACTTAGTATAAATGCCACCAGAATTCCGAAAGAGATCAACAAACCCATTTCTCGGACTCGCGGCAAAACATGGAATAAAAGACTTAAGAAACTGATTATGGTTGTCAGACCTGCCAGAAAAATTGGAACACCCAATTTACGTATGGTTTTACGCAAGATGCTCCCTCGACTGGCTTCCGGATCCAAAATAGAGTATTCATAATAATGGGAGATAATATGAATACCATAGTTATTTGCAATAGCAATAAGCATAATTGGGATTAATGTGCCGATAAAAGCCACGGGCATATCCAACCAGCCCATAATTCCAAAAGTCCAAATTATAGAGAAGCTCACTACAAAAAAGGGTAGGAAAACACCAGTCCAACTTCTAAAAGAAATCATTAAAAGAAGAATGCCCAACCCCAGGGCAATCGGTATAAAAACCCGTAAATCCCGCTGCATATATTCAATTACAGTCGCCCTTGTGATAGGTAGGCTGGAGACATAGAAATTCTCCGGTGAACTGAATCGGTTCACCAGTTCAAATACTCTTTTCCGGAACTTAAATTCATCATATGCAAAAGAAGATGTGATTTGGCCAATGAAACATAACATATTAAAATCATTCGAAACCAAATTTCCAACTATTCCTGATTGCTTTAGTTTAGATATCAATTCACTTTGGCCAGCAGAATCAACAGGAATGTGGACCAACAAAGGTTCAATCTCAAAACCACCATCATCTGGTAAAATATGTTTTTGGGTGAATATAGAAGTAACCTTGCCTATCATGTCAATAGACTCCAGCGAATCTTGAAATGTGGATAATTTCTGAAGCGTGGTATAAGAAAAAAGGCTGTCGGACTCTACAGCAATAATAATGATATCACTTCCGGAAAAAAGTTCATCTACTTTTTCCATAGAATGGACAATTTCATGATCCCGCGGCAGCATGGACCGAACCCCCGGATCCAACTCTAATGTGAAGACCTTCCACCCCAGGATAACAGTGATTAGGATAACCCCTGCAATGATCGTCCGCGGGTAGTGGGAATCAAAATTAAATAGTTGTCTGGAGAAATATCTGAGATTCATAATATTAAAGAGTAAAATTTACAGGAATAACAACAAGAATGGAATCCGTACTACATTCATTTTTCGTTTTGTAATTTTCATCATGCCATTAGATAATTATCAATATAAAGGTCCGTTTGTTTTATTCGGGAATGGGGAAACTCCCACCCATACTACTCCAATAAAAATTCTTAAAAGTGCCGTGACTATCTTGTGTACCGATGGCGGCGCTGACAAACTCAAGAGTCTTGGACTTCAGCCTAACCTCATTTTAGGTGATATGGATTCTCTATCACTTGCTCACGAAAGTTATAATTGTGAAATCATTAAATTAATGGATCAATCCAAGACCGATCTGGAAAAAAGTCTTGAATGGTGTTCTGAAAATGGAATTGGCGAATTGTCCTTGGTAGGATTTTCTGGTGGACAAGACGACCACAATATGGCTGCCCTTTGGACGCTAGTATCCTTTCACGAAAAAATGAAACTTACACTTTACTCCAATTCATCTAAAATTAAATGTGTAAAAAGCGAGTCCAGATTTGACTCATTTACCGGGCAAACTATTTCAATCATTCCTACCAAGGAGAATATTGAAACCAGCGTTTCTGGATTAAAGTATTCCATCAATAAATCAATTTTAAAGCCACCTTCTTTCGGCACAAGAAACTCGGCTAATGGTGACCATTTTTCCATTCAATCCAATGGCCCTGTTTGGGTCTTTTTGAATTACACTATATGAACCATTCCTATTTTGTACTTCTTGAGTTTTCCATGCCTTTTGTAGCAAATAATATAATATAATTAAAATGAGTCAATTCCACCTTCTTGATTGGGTAATCCTTGGTGCCTATGCTGTCGGTCTGATCTGGATTGGAATATTCAGACTCAAAGATCAATCGACGTCACAGGAAGAATATATTTTAAGTGGGCGCCGATTAAGTCTCGGTGGATTTGTAGCAACATTGGTCACAACCTGGTATGGCGCCATTTTGGGTGTGGGCGAGAACACATTTTTATTTGGAATCCAAACTTGGTTTATTTTTGCTTTACCCTATTATGGGTTTGCTTTAGGGTATGCGTTTTGGATAGCACCCAAAATTAAAGAGAAAAATTTCCTGTCAATTCCAGATCATTTCCGATCAAGTTACGGTGAAAGAGCCGGAATTATATCTGCCTTACTTATAACATTTTTAGCAAGCCCAGCTCCATATATTCTAAGTATGGGCGTGATGCTCCAATTCTTATTTGGGATTAATCTTGGCGTTTCTCTTTTGATCTCAACTGTTTTCAGTGTGGTTTATGTTTGGAATGGTGGATTTTCCGCCGTCGTAAAAACAGATATTCTTCAATTTATTTTGATGTTTGCAGGATTCTTTCTATTGTTTGGTTTTTCATGGAATAACTTTGGATCACCCTTAGAATTAATTCAATCTATACCAGAATCTCATTTAGATCCATTGGGTGGAAATACGATCCAATATATTTTAGTTTGGTTTTTTATTGCAGCGTGGACTTTCGTTGACCCGGGATTTTATCAACGATGCGCTGCTGCAAAATCACCAGAGATTGCCAAAAAAGGCTTCCTGATTTCCATTGGATTCTGGGCCGTGTTTGATTGTCTGACAGTTTTGAGCGGACTCTACGCTGTGGCAATGATTCAAACTGATCAACCATTACATTCCTTTCCTTTGCTTGGGGCTCATGTTTTACCCATTGGCGTTTTAGGATTATTCATTACAGGACTTTTGGCAACTATTATGTCCACCATTGATTCCTTGAGCTTAATCAGCGCAATAACATTTGGGCGCGATATTCTCTGGCGAATTCAAAGACCCCAGACAAATTCTAATCCGGTACCCTTCATTCGAAAAGGATTGGTCATCATTTCTTTTTTGTCGCTCTTTCTTGCATTTGCGGTTCCATCAGTCGTTGGGCTATTTTATCTTATCGGATCTATTCTCATTCCAGGATTAATTCTTCCTTTTGTTTTTACATTATGGAATGAAAAAATAACAATTTCTGAACGATTGGCGGGTTATTGGATCAAAGCACCAGTTAGTGTCTCTTTGATTTGGTTTGGCATCTCACAAATAAGTGGACAGGCTTTTTTGGGAATTGAGGCTTTTTACCCTGGAATGGTAATTTCCTTTTTATTTTTATTATTCATCATGAACAGGACAAATAATGGCTATTGAAATTGAACGTAAATTTTTAGTGAAAGAAAAACCATTTCACCTGGAAAATAAATCACTCCACATTCGACAAGGATATATTGTAAATGATCAAAAACAGGTCATACGGGTAAGGGAAAAAGGGGACGAGTATTTTCTAACTGTAAAGGGGAATAATATTGGTATTTCTAGACTGGAATTTGATTTCCCCATTTCTAAAGAAGATGCGGAAGAACTCTTGAAACATTTTTGTAAAACTGCTATAATCGATAAAGTCAGGCATTATGTGGAGTTTAAAGGACACACTTGGGAAGTGGACGAATTCCATGGCGATAATGATGGATTGGTTGTTGCGGAAATTGAATTAAAATCAGAAAATGAAGATTTTGCTATTCCAGATTGGATTGGCAAGGAAGTCACACCGGATGAACGCTACTATAATATGAATCTGGCAACCCATCCATATAAAGATTGGTAGAAATAAAGACAGCCCTGTTGGGCTGTCTTTATCGAATGATCTTTAGGAGTACTTTATTGGGCTAAAGATTTCCCCACAGAACCAAGATCAGCAAATGCTTCATCCAATCTTACAATCATGCCTTCTTCTGCGGCTCTTAAGAATTTCCGTGGATCATAAAGCTTTTTATAGGGAGTCCCATCTTCCGGATCAATTTGGTATTTAAATGCTTTTGCATTTTCTTCTACGTATGCGCCTACGGCTTTTGCAAAGGAAAACTGAGTATCTGTATCAATATTCATTTTAAAAACACCATAAGTCAGAGCCTCTGCAATTTTTGCTTTATCCGATCCAGATCCACCATGGAACACAAGGTCTAATGGTTTCTCACCGGCAGAACAAGTTTCTTGTACCAGATCTTGAGAATTTTTTAAAATTTCTGGACGAAGTTTTACATTCCCAGGCTTATAGACACCGTGAACATTTCCAAAAGATGCAGCTAAACTAAAATGACCAACCGGAGATAGCAATTGGTAGGCCCTAAGACAATCCTCAGGCTGGGTGTAAAGAAGTGGATTATCTGCTCCAATATCATCATCGGAACCAACTCCATCTTCTTCCCCACCGGTTACCCCAAGCTCAATCTCTAGGCTAAGGCCAACAGGAGCCATTCTCTTTAACAGTCTTTCACATTCAGAAAGATTAAAATCAATATCTTCTGCTGAGAGATCCAACATATGTGAAGAAAACAAAGGTGAACCTGTCTTCTCATAATGTTTCTCACTATATCCAACAAGAGCTTCAACCCAAGGTATGAGACCTTTATTAGCATGATCCGTATGTAAAACAACACAAATACCATATTTTTCAGCTAAAAGATGAACATGCTGGGCGGCAGATACACTACCTAAAACTTTTGCTTCAAAGGCATCTGATAAGCTACTGCCCGCAAAAAATTGCCCACCACTATTTGAAAATTGAATAATCACATCTGATTTATTTTTAGCGGCTGCCTCCATAACGGCATTAACAGAATTAGTTCCTACTGCGTTAACAGCAGGAAGTGCATACCCACCCTCTTTGGCTGCTTTTAATAAAGTTTTGTAATCTTCTCCGGTGACAACACCGGGTTTTAAAGAATATGACATTAAGGTTCCTTTTAGTTAGAGTTGTCCGATTTCTTTTAGCATGGATTGATACCAATCCACATGTTCATCAAAGGGTTTACCCCCTTTTATTCTTTCGAATTCTATGAGTCTTAATTCTTGTCTATGATCATCATCTAATCCAGCTACACCACTTTCCCCGATGATAGCTTTTTCAGCGCCGAAAAATGCAGATTGCTTGATTAAATCCAGGTCTTGTTCATTGGGTTTAGCTGATCGAGCAAAATACCCGCTTTTTTGAACCAGAACTTTTTCTGCATTCAAGGCATTTGTAAACTGTTTTGCAAACCATTGTCCCGGGTTGATATCATCTAACCGCACATGGCCAAAGGCATCTCGCGGTACTTCTTCTCCATTTGATTCCATTTCTCTGACGATGGTCTCCAGCCCTGCACCTTCGCTCAAGAAAATATTCACACCATCCTTTTCATCCATTCGCTTTATCAATCTTTCACATTCAATATTAAAATCAAAATCTGTTTCCGGAATATAGACTGCATCAATATCCCACTTTTCCTGATTAATCAGTAATTCGGGGATAAAGTTTCGCTGTTTCATTCGTACCCGATAATCATATGCTGTGCGAGCCGTAAGCCATCCGCAATTTCGTCCCATCACTTCATGAATAATAAGTTGTCTAGTGCTGGTCGTATTCTCATTCACGATATTTTCAAAAAAGATGGCTCCCTGTTCTGCAGCGGTCCAGGCACCTAAAGTTTGGGTAATCGGGAATACATCATTGTCTACGGTTTTGGGAAGACCTACTACAGTAAGATTGTAATTATTCTCTTTTAAATATAATGACAATTGTGCTGCCATTGTATTGGTGTCATCACCTCCAATGGTATGCAAAATATCAACTTTATCTTTTACTAACTGATCTGCTGCAACTTTTAATGGTTCTTGGCCTTCTAAAACATAACCACGTTTAACACAATCATCCACATTGGTGAGTTTTACTCTACTATTTCCAATGGGGGATCCACCAAAATCATATAACGTGGAAAAATTTGTTTTTGCAGAGTCAGGAAATTTAATTGAGTTACCTAATAGGAGTCCTCTATACCCATTAAGATAACCAATCAATTCAGCATCAGGAGCAATCTCATTATATTTTTCAATGAGGGCACCAATGGAAGATGATAAACATGGGGCAATTCCACCGGCAGTTAAAAATGCTATTTTCATGATAATTATATATTTAACCTAGAATAAACAGAAAGAAATTAAGGAGGAATAGAAAGAACAACTAATTTTTTAAGCTTTGATTTTGTTTTAAAGATATGAAATAGTCTTAAATAATAATCTATCAAATGTTAACTCTTTACACAAATTTACCATTTTCACAAGTTTCTGATTGAGACCCTAATCAACAACAATAAATTGTTGGCTCTTTTTTTTTATCATCTTTTTAAGTTAAACTCCTTCATTAAACATTCAATTAATTTGCTAATCATACATGACTAAAGAAACCATTCTTTGGACTCCGTCCCACCCCGAGAAAACTCAAATGGCTCAATTCATTCACCGGGTCAATGAAATCTATGGTTTAGAAATAAAATCTTATGATGAACTATTCAATTGGTCAGTAAACCATATTTCAGAATTTTGGAGACAGATCTGGGATTTTTCCGGAATCAAATATTCGATCCCCTATACAAAAGTGGTGGACGATGACAAAAATATGCCAGGTGCAAAATGGTTTTCAGGTGCCAAACTGAATTATGCAGAAAACTTGCTTCGATACCGTGATGACAAAATAGCCATACAATTTAAAGGAGAAGGTCAATCGGTTAGGTCTTTGACATATCAAGAATTATTTGATGACGTTGAAAAATTGGCTCATTCACTTCGAGAATTTGGTTTACAAAAAGGAGATCGTGTTTCCGGATTCATTCCCAATATACCAGAAGCGATTATTGCCATGCTGGCTTCTGCTTCCATAGGTGCAATTTGGAGTTCTTCTTCACCGGATTTTGGAATCAAAGGTGTCTTGGATCGGTTTTCACAAATCAAACCAAAAATTATTTTTGCTGCAAATGGGTACATTTATAATGGAAAAACATTCGATTCTTTAGATAAACTTCAGGGTATACTGACCAATCTTCCCAGTGTTGAAAAAGTTGTAGTAGTGGACTATACCGAAGAAAATCCTGATATTTCACAAATTGAAAACGCTATTTTATACTCTGATTTTACTTCAAAGTCACCATATCCATTGGAGTTTGAACAACTCCCTTTCGATCATCCACTTTATATTATGTACTCATCCGGAACAACCGGGCTTCCTAAATCCATTGTTCACTCAGCCGGCGGCACCCTAATTCAACATATGAAAGAATTGCAACTTCATTGCGATTTAATTCGAGAAGACACCATTTTTTATTTTACAACCTGCGGATGGATGATGTGGAATTGGCTGGCTTCTTCTCTTTCTGTAGGCGCCACTGTGGTTCTGTTTGATGGCTCGCCTTTCCACCCGGATGGAAATGCCATGTGGAAGATGATAGATGAATTAGATATTACTGTTTTTGGCACAAGTGCCAAATTCATTGATGCTTGCAAAGATGCGAGGATTCGCCCGGGTGAAGAAGTAGACTTGACGTCCCTCCGTACAATTTTATCCACAGGTTCACCTCTCGTTGACGAATGTTTTGACTATGTGTATGAGCATGTTAAACAGGATGTACTTCTCGCATCAATCTCCGGTGGAACTGATATTATTTCTTGTTTCGCCTTGGGAAATCCAATGCTCCCTGTGGTTCGAGGTGAACTCCAGTGTCGTGGACTGGGCATGGATGTCCATGCTTATAATGCAATAGAACAGTCTATGATTAATGAAAAAGGTGAATTGGTTTGTATCTCAGCATTCCCTTCAATGCCTATCCATTTTTGGAATGATCCAAATGGCATCAAATATCAGAATGCGTATTTTGGAACTTTCCCCGGGATTTGGTGTCACGGTGATTTTATTCGTGTATCTAAACATGGCGGAATCAAGATCTTCGGACGTAGCGATGCTACACTTAATCCCGGCGGTGTTCGAATTGGAACAGCAGAAATTTATCGTGTGGTAGAATCAATGAATTTTGTGGAAGATAGTCTGGTGATCGGACAGGAATGGGAAGATGATCAACGTGTAATCTTATTTTTAAAAATGAAGGAAGGTTTTATACTAAGTGACGAATTGATTATGGAGATCAAATCACATGTACGCTCCAGCTGCTCACCAAGGCATGTTCCAGCCAAAATCCTTGAGACAAAAGGAATCCCCTATACAATGAACTTGAAAAAAGTGGAAATCGCTGTAAAAAAGATCATCCAAGGGGAAGATGTAACCAACCGCGATGCATTGACAAATCCGGAAGTTTTGGATTTTTATAAAAATATTCCCGAATTACAATCTTAGTCTAATCGATCTAATATTCCCAACAAATCAACTACTCGATTTGAATATCCCCATTCATTATCGTACCAGTTCAATGTCTTAACCATATTACCTTGAACTACTTTCGTAAATGGTGCATCAAAAACAGATGAATGTGGATTCCCAATAATGTCTGTCGATACAACCGGCAAGGTAGAATATTCTACTATTCGAGATAATCTTTCTGTTTGCGAAGCTTCATACACAGCTTCATTTAATTGATCTTGTGTTACATCCTGACTCAAAATAAACACAGAATCTACAACTGAGCCATCAGGTACAGGAACACGCATAGCAATACCATCTAATTTTCCTTCAAGTTCTGGCAGCACTTTCCCCACAGCCTTTGCAGCTCCGGTAGACGTTGGAATAATATTTTCTGCGGCTGCTCGACTTCGTCGCAAATCAGAATGAGGGACATCTGCCAGTCGTTGATCATTTGTATATGCATGAATTGTATTTATAACACCAAACTCAATTCCAAAATTATCATGAAGAATCATTGCCATTGGTGCCAAACAGTTTGTGGTGCAACTTGCGTTGGATATGATTTTATGTTCCGATTTCAAACTACCATCATTTACACCAATCACAATCATATTATCAATATCATCTTTTGCTGGAACAGTAAGAATGATTCGTTTTGCACCTGCATCTAAATGTTGATTTAATAATGCCCTCGTACAAAAGATCCCGGTTGCTTCAATAACAATATCCACATCTATTTCTGCCCATGGTAGCTGGGATGGATCACGTTGATTTAACATTTTAATCGTATTGGATGATGTTTTAAGAATATCGCCTTCAGTTTCAACAGTATCATTAAATCGACCCATCACTGTATCATATTTTAATAAATAAGATAGAACATCATTATCGGCTAAATCATTAATGGCAACCACATCAATATCATTTCGTTCATTCATAATTCGAAAGACAGACCGTCCAATCCTTCCAAAACCATTTATGGCCACTCTCATGATCTGTCTCCTAAATTATCCAATTCCTGATAACATTTTATCAATTCTAATATTCGTGCAGAAAACCCCCACCCATTATCATACCAACAAACCGTTTTTAATAATTTATTGGCCGTAATCATTGTTGCTTTAGCATCATAAAGCATTGTTTCGCTACACCCGATAACATCACTAGAGACGATTGGATCATCCGTATATCCAACAATATTTTTGAGATTCCCTTCAGAGAATTCTTTTATAGTAGCATTGGCTTCTTCAACTGATGGAAGTCGTTCTAAATCGGTAGTTAAATCAACCGCTGATCCATTTGAGACTGGTACATTAAAAGCAGTCCCAGCTATTTTTCCAGCAAATTGTGGCATTATTTTTTCAACAAAGTCTGGTGCCCAAGTTTTATTTGGAATAATATTTTCAACTGCAGAACGGCTTCGTCGGAGATCAGTCTGTGCAGAGTCAGCCAATGGTTGATCGGACGTATAAGCATGAACCGTTGTCATCATTGCCCTTTTTACTCCAAATTTCTCATCAAGCATTTTGAGCATTAATGCCAAAACTTGCGTTGTGGATGACGTGGTTGAAATAATCTGGTCTGACACTTCAATCGAATCTTCATTTACTCCGGGAATAACAATTCGATCAATCTCATCATTAGGAGGAACAGTAACAATCACACGTTTTGCCCCTGCTTCAATTTGCTTTTGTAAATCAACCGAATTTCTATATTTCCCAGTCGCATCAATTACAACGTCTACATCAAGGGAATCCCATGATATTTGGCCAGGATCTCCACCCGGTAGAATTTGTACTTTTTGATCGTTTGCAATTAAATAGTTACCTTCTAAGGTAATCTCTTTTTCAAGTGGACCATGAATTGAATCTCGCACTAATAAATAATGGAGTGATTCTGCAGGTCCCAGATCGCTAATTGCTACAAAATTAAAATTTGGATTTTTATACCCTTGTCGAAATAGGTTTCGTCCGATACGACCAAAACCAAATAGGGCAATATTTATAGGGTTATTCATAAACTTATATATTCCATCTCAGTTCAGCCTTAAAATTAAAACAATAAATGGCATAAATGTTGCAACTATTAGAATTATTTTAAAATTTTCATAATAAAATGAACTTGTATGGGTCGTCAATCGTAAAAAAATGTGTATAAAACAAAAAGGGACGAGCCATGAAACAAACAGATAAAACAAAATCAGGAGCTGATATTGATATTGCTCTATAAACAAAAAAGCCCATCACTAATGGGTGATGAGCTTTTTTTAATCGTCATAATCTTGAAACCGTTCTCTTACCTTCAAAAATGCTATAAGGACCAATATTACAAATAATACCCCAATTGTCACTTTTTCCCCGATTGACTAAACCCTAATGCACCATACCTATCATTTAAAACTATCACACCATCCATATCCCGATTCGAACCCATATACGCCGTTGGCTGTTCATATTTATTATAGGTCTGGACATATCCATTCTCATTTTTCCCCGTTCCTAAATACAGTGTTCGTTTTTGATCCTGGTTATAAGCGGTTATAAATCCGCCATGTCCGTCATCCTTAATTGTGATTGAATTCACCACAATATCACCAAAATTACTGCTATCCTCGAACCCGCTTAATACGAAAAATAAAGTAGTGGTTAGCACTCCAATCAAAAAACTTTTAAAATCAATCTGCATTATCATTTCTCCTTATTAATTCAAAATATTTTGAAAGTCTGCAATTGAATCAATCAAGCCATCTGGATCAATCTTGCTTGATTCTATCATCCCTTCATGATATTTGCCGGTTTTTACCAAAATGCCCGGTATTCCAAGATTTTGTGCCCCATTTACATCATTAATTAGATCATCACCAATCATGACTACTTCATCAGGAGCTAATCTTAAATCATCCAATGCACATTGGAAAAATGCTTTATTGGGTTTTCCAACAAGTTGAGATTCCTTTCCTGTGGCAAATTCTAAGGCAGCAACAAACCCACCTGCATCCAATCGTAAACCACTATCAACTTTATAATATTTCCCCTTGTGAAGTGCAATGATTTCTGCTCCATTCATCACATGATAAAAAGCCTCGTTCAATAGATCGTAAGTCCATTCATCAAAATCTCCGATCACAATTGCTTCAGGATTTTTCAGATCTTCTTCAAATTCTGTATAGTCTTGTTTCAGGTTTTCCGTGATAAAATACCGGCAGGATGGCGATCCTTTTTTTCGTAAAAAATCTATCCCCGCAAATCCTGCAGAAATGATCTCATTCTCTATGCATGCCAATCCAATATTAGTCAAGTTTTCTTGAAGTGTATGTCTATTATTTGTGGTGGTATTTGTTAGGAATCGAAATGGAAGATTGTTTCTTCTCAAATAGCTTAATGCGTCAATTGCACCGGGGAGGGGTTTCCCAGATTGGTAAAACACACCATCCAGATCAAATAAAAATCCTTTAGCTTTCCGAATCAATTCCATCTTGCTCTTCCAATTTTTCTTTTAGGTCACTCATCTTTTGAATTGATGTATTTTGTCCCAACTCACCAGAATTAAACTCTTCATGCCATCGTTCTTTCGCATAAAGGACTCTCATAATCAAAATGGTTGCATAGATAAAAAGAAGACTAATAAAACCAACCACATGAAATGAAATTTCTCTATCCACCATGAAAAATAAAAATAAGAGGACCAGCGGCATCCAACGAATCAGTTTTTGGATAACTTTCCCCATGGATTTAATTCAATGTTCCACTCACGAATTCTAACATTTTCTTCTGTTTTGTCAGATATCCTAGACGGGTTTCAATATTTACATAGCGCACATTTCTACGCAGGGATTCCCAAGATAAACTTCCATTATCTCTTTTTATGATCGTATCCTGAAGAACAACATTATATGGTCCATTCGCTAGTTTTTCGAAGTCTTTTTCATGAGTACATAATATAAAATCTCTAGGGTTTTGTTCCTTTTTTATAGATGTCTTCCGACTGTATTTCAACTCATATTTCACATTGTAACCACGAAAATTATTATGGACAGAAATCAATATACCATCCTTCTTTGGCATAATTTTTTCCAGAAATTTAATTCGGTCTCGTTCAATATCATCTAATGCTTTTTTTAATGTTCCCGGTGGCCAATAAGGTTTGAATTTTGTTAATGAAAGGTAAGAGCCTCCTCGTGAAAAAAGCCGGTTTGGATCAATGATGGTTGATAGGTATGGAATTTCGCGATTATCATTTTGGATAAAAAATGCTCTCCCCGGGAAATGACTAATATGATGATCTAAAGCCATTTTTGCCGTTTTTTCATCTCCATGTAGCCATATGTAATGAACCGACGAATTACCATTTTTCACGATATTAAAATCGGTGCCTGCAAATGTGATAGGCGATGGTAAAGTATCCATTCCTTCATTTTCTGAGCCCAAAATGAATGAAAAAGTGAAACCAAAAAGTATTAATCTATTTAACAAGGATCGCCTTTTGGATTTGGGTGAATTCACCGAATCGTAATTGGATAAAATAAATACCGCTGGAATGATTGGATGCATTCCATTGGATTTCATGAATACCGGAAAAAAGTTTTCGATCAATCAGGGTTTCTACAAGACGGCCGGTTATATCTAATACACATAGAGACACCATATTATTATTGAGAGCTTGATCGTCATTAATAAAATGCATGCGAGAAGTCGATGAATGCTGTGTATCTACTAAATCAAAACTTATTGTGGTAGTTGGATTAAACGGATTCGGATAATTCGGGAATAAATAAAAACCATTCGTAATCACATACTGATCTTCGTCAACAGATAATAATGTGTGGCAATTTTCCAGATCCCAGCCATTCTGTGGAAAAACATGATTAACATAATCGGGAGGGCAATCTTCAAAAGTATTGTTGTGAGCAAAAATGGGAGTCCAATCAGTAGTATCTATTGGCGGATACCTAAAGAGGTCAAAGCCATAATCACCATAATTTTCAAAAAATGTATTGCCCAAAGTTTCAGAATTACCAATAATTGGGAACGCTGTTGAATCTACATAAATTCCACCACCATAATAACAAATGCAATCGCACACACCGGATACTACATTTTCATAAAATTCATTCCCAATAATTAAAGGCTGTGATTCACCCCAAATCGCCAATCCGGCTCCTTCTCCCCCACAATCCCCAGCATTATTATTTCGAATTATATTACGATCAATTTTGGGGCTCGAATTTTCAATCAGAATACCACCACCTGTTTGAATCCCATAACCATTTTCAATCGTGAGTCCCAACAGAATAGCAGAGTGATTCTGTCCGCCACCGATTGTGACAACAGTGCCTTGATGTTCCCCATCAATAATGGTTTCGGGAACCATGTTTTGATCAAACCCTGAATAAAGCAGGGAAGCGACGGTAATATTTTTATCCAGAAAATCAATTCGTTCATGATAGATGCCCGGACTGACAAGAACTACGTCACCATTCTCTGCCCATTCAATCCCACCTTGGATTGATACTGTATCTTCCGGAATTCGAAAAACATTTGGACCATTTGCAGATCGATAATCCAAAATTAAATTAATCAAATATTCATAGTCTTCCGGTTCAGTAGGGTCTAATGTTGTTATATTGAATTGATCTATAAGTTCACCTTCCCGGTTCAAAAAATAAGTACTGCGTTGTGACGCACTATAATCGGTCCACACTGGGAATCCATCGGCTTGAACATCTTCAACCCAAGGTAAAACCCTGCCATTAATCATGCCATCTAATTCACTATTGTAAGTATCTTTTCCAACACCGATGATACCAACGTCATCAATACCCATTGATTGAAGGTCAAGATAAATCGTGTTTAAAAAGCCGAACCGACTTCTACAGGTTCCTCAATATTCATGTCCAAAAAATATAATACAAATATCACCGGTGTAATCATCAGGGCCGATGGACTCTCCAAATGTTACTGAATTTGGATTCAGGTTTTCAAGATTGAAATCTCCTTGAGCTGCCAACCCCGATAGTAATAGAACCCATGGAGCAAGCTTAATCATTCTTATCATCATTCATCCTATACCATAAGGCGAGGGCAAGGGAGCCTATGATAAATACAACTGCAATTATAAAAAGAATTATTTTTAAGTTCAAAATACTGCTTCCTTTTTAATCCTTGAATTTTTATAGAAATAAGGTAGAATAACAATCATAAAAATAAGAGTGGGGCAACACCATAGCAACAAGGATATGAAATGATGATGCAGACATCCAGCAATCAATCTGAACTGGTCAATAGAACTAAATTTTTATGATTCATGGTTATAATTGATCTGCCAATAGCAAAAGATCGAAAATATCGATAGTACCATTAAAATCAATGTCTCCTGCAGTTTGCTGTATTTCAGTCGACTGTTCGAATTGAAGAACAATTTGTAGTAATAAAATAAAATCGGCCATGGTTACACTTCCATTAGCATCAATATCCCCTAGATTAGAAAACAAATCATGTATATAAAATGCATTCTCAATAAAAGCCAAGGAGTAAGGGAACCTATCTCCATTCAAAACTTCAGTGAAATGATCGCCTGGATAAATTTCATAAACATAATTAATATTCTCATCATCCAAAAATTCACTGAAAGATGTTGAATGATTATAAAATAAATAATCATCTTGATCACCACAATCCATATAAAAACGAATCGATTGAATATTGGCAAGATTATCCTGAGCGAGCGTCAGTGGATCGTGTCCAAGCCATAAGTCCCAAATTTCATCGATCACATTTCCATAATAGTCCACAGGCAGATCTACATAATAAGGCCAATCATCCACATCGGGACTAAAGGCAGCCGAAGCGCTATACATAAAAAGGCTCACCGTGCCATTCCAGGGTTGATAACCAAGAATGCCTGTCTCAGACAACAATACAGGTAAAAGGTCAGGTATAACATTTTCAATAGCGATGGGACCGGAATGGGATGCAGCAACTTGAAATAGTTCTGGGAATTTAACCGACAATTTCACAGCGCCATAACCGCCCATGGAGTGTCCCATGATGGCTCGGTACGATGAGTGATCAATGGTATTGTAGGATCCATCTATATGGGAAATCAAATCCTGAACAATATAATCCTCGAATTCCCCATTATAATCAGAATTGGTATACATACTTCCAAGATAAGGGATGACAAAACCATCCGGTTTAATCAGAATCGACTCGCGAATTTCTCCCGATGCCATCATGTCTTCAAATACACTAACAATGGACCCATACCAAGAATAATCCAGTCCAAACCCATGAAGGAAGTAAATCGATGGATAGGTTGAATCAGGATTGGATTCATAACTAGGTGGCAGAACAATTTGATAGTACATGTCGTACCCCAAAGCATCGCTGTAAAAATAGGACGTGATTACATCTGCTTTCATTGTAGAAACGGTGCTGAAAATCAGAATCAGTAAAATTATTCTCATAATTCTCATTTAAAATTTAAGAAGTTTATATTACTTATCCCCAAACCTGAATTCGGTCTTTTGGGACATATTCCGCAATACGATTTTTCAATATTGCTAAAGCCCGCTGTCTCTGATCAATGGGTACGGTGACTGTATTGGATTCAATAATATAATTGGAATAATAGATGTCAGACCTTGGCTCCCGCTTTCGGATTCTATTAAAGTGATCTTTACTCATTCTGAAAACACCCAAAGTTAGATCTACCAATTTCTTACCATCAATCTCAGAGAAAATATCATCTACAAAACGCATGTAGATTTTCTCCCAATCATTCACAAGAATCACCGGATCAAAACAAAGTCTTACATCCCAACCCATATCCAAAGCTTGTTTCAATGATTTTAATCTTCGATGAAGTGGCGGAGCTGTAGCTTCATATTTTTCACAGATTTCAAGTGGTGATAGCGTCCAACTCAGGATTACATTTTTAGACGATTCAATATTCTTAATGGCAGAGAAAAGCGCGCTTTTGGTCCGAATCTCAATTCTCATATTTTTTTGCAATTTTGCAAATTCGATCCAGCGAGATGTTACTGGAATGATATTCTCCATCGCCATGAGATCTGTATTGTAAGAGATGGAAACAACCATAGGTTTTGAAGGGTCATCTAAATTTTTCAATTTATATTTTATGGAATTAAAAAAATCTTCTTCATTCACAAAAACAACCAAATTCCCGGATGGATACATACCTTGTAAAAAACAATAATCACAATTGTACAAACAATTTATAATTGGCGTATTGTAAAATACATTGGGTGTCCCGTATTCCTGGACCATGTCCGATGCCGGGTATAAAAAAGGTTCTGTCTTTTTCGCCAGAATCAATTTCATGGATGCTTTCTGAAGTTGAAAATCCTGTCGAGGACGATTGAACACATCCTTGTAGTGATCTATCTCCAAAATTTTAGCTTTTGGAAATTTGGACAGGGTGAGCTGGGTTAAAGGATAAGCGGAGGCATCCTTTTCAATGTATATATGGGAAAAATTAGACTGAAAGTTCTGCACAGATATTTTTGAAATGATGTTTTTGGGTAGCTTTATTCGATGGTGGGGTTTTTTCAACATCTGGAAATGGAAGTCCTGTTTTTCGGAGTCTGAAACCTTTGGCAAATTGAAGAAGTTGCTGGTACTGGGTTTCAGTTAGAGACATATGTTCAACCATCCTATCTATCCATTTTATGTCCTTTTCCGATAATATTGGAACTTCTTTATTAAACATTTTTTCAAATTGTGATAAAAAAGATTTAATCGAATCTAAATGGTGTGAAATTAATTTTGAAATAGGTTGGGCTATAATTTCTTCAAATTCAATATTCATATAATCCGATACAATTTTTAAGAAAGCCAATCGGTGTACCGGAACCAAAGAAGAACAAATTTTGAAAATTTCTGAAGCTTCCATATCAACTAACCCCTTGTAAGCGCCTTCTCCATCAGAAATAACACTTTCGACTGTAACTAGAGAAATTTCTTCAAAATTATGTTTAATTAAAATATCAGGATAATATGTTTTCCCAGTAGTTTCGTCTTTTATTTTATGGACCAGGTAACTGCCACCAATTTTAGTGGATTTTGGATTCCCTCCTGCAATTCCAATATTAATAAATTGAATTAAATCCGGGTTATTTTGATTCAGAAATGTTTCAATCCTGTTTTTTATATTTTTCTTCCCAACGCCAAGGCCAACAAGATAAAGGTCATTATTCTTAAATACTGGAAATTGAAATGATGTATCACGGTTAAGATTGAAATGATTAATCAGCGGCTGGGATTCTGCTTTTAAGGCAGTGAGGATACATTGCATGTTAAAAAATCAAAAGAAGGAGAATCGAATTATTTTCCTTTTCGGTTTATATTTTTTCTTCCATGGTTTTTTCCCTTTCCATGTGAAAAATAAAAACCGCGTTCTCCGACCCTCCGGACCATACATAAATTGGCTTTCTTTACTTCGTTTTTCCATATCCAAGTTTATGGATTCAAGTACAAGTTTTTGGGTTGAATAGTCAATACGATCAAAATCTTGGTAAACAATATCCCTCCCAAATCTTGCACCGATCAAATTCAGTGTTTTACCCAAAATATAGACCCCAAGCCCACCGCCAATACCAATGGCCAAATATTCTTCTGTCATTTGTCCTGCAGCAGATGCACCAGCTGCTGAAGCCATTGCCAATCCACCAACTATGGTACACGGCTTCCCCAGTGAAAAATATGATTTTTCAGCATATCGAACTTCCACCAAACTTTTTATTGGCACGGTCATTAGCACCACTTTTTCTTGCCAAAATATTAATTTTTCTTTCTTAATAGTGAAGTTATTCGAAGAGCTGTATATATCATTCGTTTTAGTAAACAACATGATCCGCTGTGAAAATCCAATGGAAAGGAATAACGCCATGGCAATGATATATATCAATTTAAAATTCATGAGAATAGACTTGAGAATTTAAATAAAGGATCGTAATGCACTCATCAAAAGATCAACGTCTTTTTGGGTGTTATACACCTGAATAGATAATCTGATATATGCCTGCCCGTTCCATTCAAAAATTGGAATTTCAATTTGATATTCTTCCCAAAGTCGTTTTTTTAAGTTTGATGGTATGTTTTTTGGAAGCGGGTGTGCCACCAATTGAGCTAGCCATTCTCTACCGGCAGAAATTGGCTCAGTATTCAGAACTGATGGGAATTCTAAGTAAGTGTCCTGAATAATCTTTTTGCAAGATTCTTGATAAGGCCTGATCTCTTTATTATAAAAATTAATGGCAGTGGGAATGGTTAAAAAAGCAGACATATCCCGCGTCCCCTGCCATTGAAAATTCTGTATGAATTCAGATGGATTCGGATCATCCCCATCCTTTCCCCAACTTACCACCAGTGGCTTAACCCAATCCTGATGCTCTTTTTTTACAAAAAGAAAAGATGAGCCTTTTGGCGCGCATAACCATTTATGGCAGGCACCTGTATAAAAATCACACTTTAACTCATTTATATTTAAAGGAATCTGAGCGGGTACATGAGCACCATCAATAATGGTAAGGATGTTTTCTTCTTTTGCCAATTTGATAATTTTTTCTATAGGAAAGATTAGAGCGGTTGAGCTAGTGATATGGGAGAGAAAAATGACTTTTGTTTGAGGTGTAACACCTTTCCAGAAATCTTCAATGAAATTTTCTTCAGTAGTGACAGGCGTCAAAATATCCTGTTGAATGATATTAACCCCTGTCTTCTTCCCCCACATTTCCCAGGCACGAACCAATGCACCGTATTCATGGTTTGACATGAGCACTTCATCTCCAGGTTTCAGATCCAAATTATAAATGACATTAGTCACAGCTGTAGTGGGATTCTGGAAAAATACTAATTCATCTTCATCACATCCAACAAACTGGCTCATGGACTCCCTGGATTTTTCCAGTGCTGAATAAACTCGATTTGTCATGAATTGAACCGGCTGGTTCTCCAGTTTTTGCTGCCAATCCTGATACTCTTTAAAAACAGGTTTGGGGCAAGCACCATATGAACCGTGATTCAAAAATGTTATATCGGAATCCAAGAGGAACCAGTCTTTCATACCATTCATTTTTCTAATTGTCCTATCAACTTTAATTCATCTTGTGATGCGTAACGGGTGTCCCAATCCTGTAATTTTTCTTCCATGATAGATCGGTATTTCCAAGGCAGGAGTAAAATAAAATAAACCATGGTTAAGTACCCGTAGGGGAGCATGGGTGCGTTTTTATAAGCATCCAATTTCCAAAAAGGGAGTGTCCCCTTTTCATGATGTGCTGAGTGTCGGTTAAGATTATAGAGTATATAACTGCTAACCCGGTGGTTGGAATTCCAGGAATGCTTGGGCTCTATAGCTGTGCCGGGAATACGCACCAATCCATAATGCTCTAAATAATTTACCGTTTCTAATAGAATTTTAGCCCAAACCACCGACCCAAAATAAACGACTATACTTATGGAACCACCCAGTGAAATAAGTCCGGTTATAATCGCGGATCGAATATAAACCTGGATCATTTGATTTTGAAATGAAACTGTGCTTACCCCTTTTTGGGCGAGTCTTTCCGATTCCCAACTCCAGGCGTTTTTTAGTGTTCCAACTGTAGAACGAAAAATAAACGAGTAAACACCTTCGCCGCGTCTGGCTGATTCCGGGTCGTTGTAGGTTGCTACATTTTTATGATGTCCGTGAACATGTTCAATTCCGAACGCAGGGTCCCAGGTTATAGCTAAAAGCCAATTGCTTACTTTAAATCCCAATGAATTCTTTTTTCGGTGAACTAATTCATGACCTACAACTGTACCTATTCCACCAATTAATAGTCCAGATGAAAGGATAATACCAAGAAGATCCAAACTGGTATAAGAACGTTGCCAAACTAAAAATAATGTATTTGTAGATACTATTTTTGCAATGATTGATTGGCTATCATTCATCCCAAGAAGAGTAATATTAAAAAGCTTTACAAATAATAAGGGTAGAATAAAGTATAGAATTGGATTCAATTTATTTTCAGCATTTTGGAATTGGGCACGATCATTTCCAAAAAGTGTATCGCCTATAATCACAAATGAAGAAAAACCAAAAAAGAAGATCCACACTGCTGATGGGCCTACCCATTCACAGGCAATTAGGCTCAAAAGGAATAGTGGAGCTAGACAATATTTAATCATCATTTGATTATACCAAGTTCTAATAAATCAATATGTACCAGATTACATAGAACCAGGACAAGAGTCCATGAATTAGAGCCCAGAATACAGATTGGTTTATATTAAAGGAAATAGCCATGGCTAATGCAGAACCAAAAGTAACTCCAGTCTTGACCATCTCTCCACTAGTGTAATTAAATATTTGTCTCATTCTTTCGTGTATATATTCAAATGATATGGGGTGTCAAAATCGTCTTAATCTTTTTTTCATAATCCGGGCATGTTCAATCAGGTCTGATACCCAATCATCAGAAAGTGATTTTGAAAAAAATGTGCTGGATATTTGTCTAATATCCCGTTGAGTTGTTTCAAAATTCTCCAATGCGGGCAGCTGGAGAGATAATTTAATATTCTCCCGGTCTCCTTCATTCCAATCTACTTCAAAGTCATCGAATAATCGTTGGACCAAAGTAATCTGATCTTTCTGAGTCATGCCTAATTTCTTTAGCATCTCAAAAAATTCTCCCATAGAAATTTGGAACCCAGTAAGATAACCAGATCGCGATAAATTACTCCAATGATCATTTTCCAGGTCCAAATCTTTTTTTATCATACCAAGAATATGAAAAACTTGATTCATTCCCTTATGTTTGGGCGTTGGGTCATGACCGTGTTTTGGGGACCCAATTTCTGAATCATCCAACAATAACTCAATCCTGGTTAATTGATTTTTCACCAAACCTGAATGATAAACCTTCATTTTTTGAGTGACTGCCGTCCTGCCCTTTTTTGATAAAGTCATGAAATAGAGCGTATCCTTCAAAGTAGCAGCCACATCATCAATTATATCTTCATTTTTCTTTTCATTTGAATCCAAAAGAGATATTTGCAGATTATGATTATATTTTAAAAGAGGGCTATCCTTGTGATTCAAAGACGATCGTAATTTTTCAAGGTTTTCCTTGAATGATATTTCGATGGCTTCCAAAACACCATCAGGATCATACTTATTTCGGAGTTGTTTTGTGGTCGGAATATTTCTCATATTGGACGGAATGTACCTTTAGATGTTTATGTGAAGCAACGAAGCAAAAGAATCTATTTCAGGAGTAAAATCTTTTGGGTTTTCATTTCTTTTCCGTATCTGAGTCGGGCGAAATACATGCCCGAAGCAAATCCATCTGCTTGCCATCGAACGGCATATGTTCCTGGGAGCATTAAACCATTCACCAAGGTTTCCACCAATCGACCACGGATATCATAAATATGGAGAGTTGCAATTATTTGCGTTTCTACTTCAGGGATATCAAACCGAATTGTGGCGATAGGATTAAATGGATTGGGATAAGCAGGGTACAATGCCATCTGTGTAGGTAAAATGGGACTATTCACATTCATTCCCCCTTTATAGACAACCGCTTTATTCCTATCCACGAGTTTATAAAAGATTGCAATATCCTGGATCTCATTTTCTATTTTCAACGAGATTGTATCTTTGACTACTTCTCCGGTTCGGGCAAATTCCAAAATTGAATATCCCTTTACCGGGTCTTGATTCGTAATAAATAGTTCACCGTTTTTATTTTGTCGATGTCCAAACTGAATGGGGCTCTCTCCAATTTCATAGGAAAACTGGATCTGTCCGGCGTAAACTTGTTCATCAAGGATAATCAAAAAGTCATTATCATTTTGGATCATTTCCAATGGACGCCCCACCATAACAGTATCCTGAATTATTTCTCCATAGGTTTTCTGATACCATGACCACATTCGAACAAATGCCATACCGTCTTCTATATCAAATTTACTGTCCGGGGTAGATACAAAATGTGGAGCTTCACCAATAACCGGTCCGAGTTCAAAATTGAAATCCTTGTTTTTCCATTTATTAACCAATGTATCCAGATCAATAAAGGATAAGGTTGAATCTAAATTATAATCCCCTAACAAGGGCGTCACATACGTATAAGCAATATCTACAGTTGAAAGCCCTGCTTCATCTTGAATATAGGAAAAATCAACTGTGATGGAATCAAAACTTGTGAAAGGAGGCTTCAAAATAATTTCAAGAGAAGAATCTAAACGTGTTGAATCAAATTTCACAGAATCAGCAACGGTCGCAGTAACGCTAAATGTCAATGAATCAACTCTCTCATTAAATGAAAATGTGATGGGTGTGCTTTCCATAAGCACAATAAATGAATCTATCGGAATAGAAATATTATCAATGCTGGGCGGTAAAATATCATAAAGGGGAATCGTATCGGTAATCGCCTGACCTGACATTTGGTTCCCGGGACCATCATAGATCTCCACGCCGTTTTCAACTGTCACAACCACAGTCTCATCCCCACTCGGAGTTGAATTATATTCAAGGTTCAAACGAATGTTGGTTTCCCCACCGATGAGAAAATTACTGTCGGTTCTTGTTAAACTAGTGATGGTGACTGTATCCGTCACACTGCCATTATTAAATAATTCTAATTGAATTGTATTACTACTAATCGCACCCGATTCCTGATCCGTTCCATAAATCTCTTCATCAAACATTATATCCAGATAGGAATTATCGAGCGCTAAAGCAGAAGAGTCAACCGCTGGTGCCAAATAATCTTGAATGGTAAAAGATGCTCCAAAATTGATTTCGATTTCATTTCCATTCACATCTGCTAATAATGCATTGAAAGTATAATAGATAACCGCTTCACTGGAATAAGTTTCAACCGGTTTTACGGTGAGCGTGGGAGGGCTTCCATCCATTATGAGTGTAAAGGGAATATCTGCACCTAAACTGTCATCTAGTCTTAATGTAATAAATTCTGCCAGATCCAACTCCGTTGCTATTTCGCCTGTATGAGGAATATATAGGTCTTCGGAAAATATCAGGGTCAGGGAATCTCCCTGGTTCACTTCTGTTGCGCCATCATCAATACTGTCATCACCCATAGGTGGTAGTTCATCAATGAGTTGTATTGAGTCCGAACCTTCTGCTGTTGGCACAGGGATTCCTGAATAACTATAAATACTGTAAGGTGTAGTTGGAGAAATGTAAATCTTTTCTTGTCCTGACGGTAAATTATTAAAATCCATAAATAATCGGATGCTATCTTCTCCACCCAAAAGTACATTATTCTCTAAATCCGTTAAATTTGTTGATGTCACCTCCGTGGCAGAACCTCCATTGGGAAATAAAGAAATAGTCAATGCTGATAGATAAAGAGGTTGAGTCTGAATTGAATTTCCATACACCCCAACAGAAAAATATAAATCTACAAATTCATTACTATCCGCCAATGAATGTGCTTCAATGTAAGCTGATGGTAAAAGGGTGACAGGATCTGTTTGAACACTGGAAAGCATGACATTCCCAAATTCGTCAAAAATGGACAAACTATTGACAGGAGAAAAGACCAAGGTTTCAACACCACTGGCAGATCCACTCAAATCCAACTGGGCACGTATTGTTGATTCACCACCTTCTAAAGCAGATCCATTCACTTTTGTTAATGATATGACAGATGCAGAATCACAATTTCCACCATTAACGGAATAGATATAATCTAGATCAGAAATATCCAAAGCGCCTGATGAATTGTCATTCGCAAAAACACCTTCATTAAACAGAATTGAGACATAAGAATTCACTGGAGATATAACGGATGAATCGATCTCTGGAGGTAAATAATCACGCACAGTGAATGTTGCATTAAAATCGTAATTATCTGGATTCTCATTTTCATCTTGGAAGGCGGACGCAAAACGGAAATAAATAATAGATTCACTTTCATAACTAACCGCAGGATAAAAGGATATGACGGGCGGATTATTAACATACTCTAATAAAAATGGAATATCTTCCCCCAAATTATTATCATATTTTAATGTGATCAGAGGTGCCAAATCTCCAATAGTCACTTGATTTCCTGTAGATGGAAAATAAATATTTTCATTAAATGAAATTGTAATTGTATCTAATTCAAAGACATTAATCTCACCGTTTCCTATATCATCGGACGCCACAGGAGGCTGTTCGTCAAATAGGGCGATAGGCCCATAGGTTTCCCCCGAAGGAATGGGGACACCTGATAAACTATAAACACTAAAATCCGTAGTAGGTGAAAGAGTAATTGTTTCTACCCCTGAAGGCAATTCATTAAAAGACATGTGGATTCGTACAGAATCTTCTCCACCAACCAATGCAATATCTTCTAAATCTGTGAGTGATGTCATTGTGAGGGTTGTTGCTGTTCCACCATTTGATTCAATGGATGACTCAAATCCAGCCAGATAAGCTGGTAAAGACTGATATGCATTGCCATAAATCCCAACAGTAAAACCTAGATCAACATAAATGTTACTATCTGCCAGGTCTGTAGAAATCAATAACGCAGAAGCTAGAAGCGTTACATCATCAGAGGCTTGATCGTTATCCATTGAGTTGCCTGCCGCATCATAGATAGATGAATTATCCACTGGCGAGAAGTTGATCGTCTCCACACCGCTGGGAGCTGCACTTAAAGAAATAACTGCATGAATGGTGGTTTCCCCTCCTCCTAATCCATCTCCCAAACTATTGGTTACACTTATTAAAGATATGGATTCACAATTACCGCCATTGGCATTGAAGGCATAAGTCAAATCTCCCACTTCAATGGCACCACTCCCATCACCCATGTTATACACTCCCTCATTGAATGTGATTGAAACATAATCATTTATGGGTGAAATTGCACTGGATTGAATTTGTGGCGCAGTTTCATCTGCAGTTAGAAAACGTAACGTATCAAATTGAAAACCATTTTCATTTTGATCTTCTATGGTTGCAAGTATGGATAGTTTAATTTCAGTGTATTCAGGTAATTGTCCATCAGGATTAATTATAAATTCGATTTGGTCTGGAGATATGATTGTAAATGTCAAATTTGAATCAGATATAGCTTCTTCCAATACAAAACACTCTGTTGCATTGGAATTGGTGATATTTGATTCATCTAGAGAATTACGAATCTGTTCAGAAAAGTTTAACGTAATGTTAGCTCCAGAAGGAACACCTGTTTGACCATTCACCGGATCGGTAAATTCTATGGTTGGTGCCACTTCATCCACAAGGTTGATAGTTATCCCATCAATATCAAGTAACGGAACACCAACACTGTTAAAGATGGATGAGACTGAAGCTGGGCCAACCGTTAAAATTTCCCCACCGCTGGGCGTAATAGGGTATTCAAGGTTTAAAACAACTATTTCTTCTCCACCCGTGAGAGAAGCGCCGTTCGATGCTTCTAATGATGTCAAATTGACTTGATTTGCATCGCCTCCGTTTGGATTCACATCTAGATTATAGTCACTGGTTTCTAACCCAATACCATTACCATTATACACATCCAAATAATCCCCACCATAAACTCCTTCACTAAAAAAATAACCCACTTCAGAGTAATCACCAGCAACTTCAGTAGAATCCACTAAAAGCGAATATCCAATCCAGGTGCCAATTGTATAAGGATCTCCTTCTCCTTCGGGAGGAGCACCATTTCTGTTGCCTACAACAAAATAATATTCACCGGCTTCCAGATCTATGCGTGGAAACATATTTGCCCATGTGGGTTGTGGATTTCCACCAATAATTACACCCGATTGGCACTCAAAATCTTCTTGTTCACTCGGAGCATCAGGATAATAAGTATCCAAATTCGAATCATCCTGATAAAGCATCCAAGATGTGGGGTCACATGAAGTATAAATAGCAAACTCCACATCTAAAAAAGTTTCTGCGTCGCAAGTAGTTATATAAACACTTGCGGGTTCAGATAAAGTTACTTTATAGGTAAAATCCGGTCCTCCTGCTCCACCAATAGCTTCCATCGGCCAGGTATCGTCTACGGATTCTAAATTGGCTAAGTCACTAAATGGAAAGTCAGCTTCTGTTATTTCCATGTCAAAACAATCACCCCCACTCCCAGCAAATACATCCGTCTCCCAGGAACCATTTCCATCATTGTTCAAGATACCCGGTGTTCCACCTTCTACATGACTAACAACATCCAAGGATTGATTATCATTAAAATTCCAATACCCAATTAAGCCTGATTCATCTCCTTCAAGGACATCATCCATTGTAGCCTGAATTTCAGATTCCGTATTTGCCATCTCCCAAAGTCGCACTT
>Ga0308019_10000070_pt1 | contig 57598 bp, 48 predicted proteins | sample Neamet284_FD_203135 | JGI IMG/M metagenome (GOLD analysis project Ga0308019, IMG submission 203135) | Marine microbial communities from water near the shore, Antarctic Ocean - #284 | ecosystem: Environmental > Aquatic > Marine > Unclassified | place: Southern Ocean | collected 2014-10-01
TATGTATTAGGTATTCTTTTTTTTTATTAAACGCTTATATAATTAAACGCTCTACAAGCTTCTTACTGCTTTTTTAAACTGACGCCCTCTGTCTTCATAATTATCAAATAAATCAAAACTTGCACATGCAGGAGACAACAAAACCACTTCTCCTCTTTCTGCTAACTTATGAGAAACCTTTACAGCTTCTTCTGCTCCAGCAGTTTCAACAATAATATCTACGACATTACCAAACATGTTTTTAATTTTATCATTATCAAGACCTAAACAAACAATTGCTTTTACTTTTTCACGAACCAAAGGCAATAAATCGTTATAATCATTTCCTTTATCTACACCTCCAACAATCCAAACTGTTGTTTTGTCCATGCATTCTAATGCATAAAAAGTAGCATTTACATTGGTTGCTTTAGAATCATTGATATATTCTACATCGCCCACCTTTGCAACGTTTTCTAAACGATGTTCGGCACCTTCAAAGTCTTCTAAACTTTCCTTTATATTTTGTTTTCGAATCTTTAATATTTGAGCAGCCATTGTTGCTGCCATAGCATTCTTTGTATTATGTTTTCCTTTAATTGATAAAGTTGATAACGGCATGTTAATTTTGTCTTTATTAATGTTGATAATTATGTTATTGTCTTTGATATAGGCTCCATATTCTAATTCTTTTTCAAGTGAAAACGGAACTAATTTTGCGCTTGTTTTATTTTCTTTTAACCAATTATTGATTGCTTCATCATCTGCGTCATAAATTAAATAATCTGTTTCTTTCTGGTTCTTTGTAATTCTAAATTTTGATGCGATGTAATTATTAAAATCATAGTCATATCGATCTAAATGATCTGGTGTAATATTGGTTAAAATTGCAATATGACTGTTAAAATTCTCGATTCCATCTAACTGAAAACTGCTTAATTCTAAAACATAATTTTCAGACGTTCCTTCCGCGACTTGTTGTGCAAAACTGTCTCCAATATTCCCTGCAACCCCAACACTTAAACCCGCATTTTTTAAAATATGATGTAATAATAATGTTGTTGTTGTTTTTCCGTTTGAACCTGTAATTCCGATAATTGTTGCCTTTGTAAATTGAGCAGCAAATTCAATTTCAGAAATAACAGGTATTGAGTTTTCAATCAATTTTTGAACTAACGCAACTTTGTCCGGAATTCCAGGACTTTTCATTACTAGATCAGCATTTAAAATCTTGCTTTCTGTATGTTGATTTTCTTCAAAATCAATGTCATTATTTAAAAGAACTTCTTTATATTTTTTTGATATCGCACCTTTGTCTGAAACAAAAATTTCATATCCTTTTTGTTTTCCTAAGATTGCAGTTCCAACACCACTTTCTCCTCCCCCTAAAATGACTAACCTTTCCATTTATCTCAATTTCAAAGTAACAATTGCAAATACTGCTAACAGAATTCCTACAATCCAAAAACGGACAACAATCTTACTTTCGTGATAACTTAACTTCTGATAATGATGATGTAGAGGTGCCATTTTAAAGATTCTTCTACCTTCTCCAAATTTCTTTCTAGTGTATTTAAACCAAAAAACTTGCAGGATTACTGAAAGGTTTTCTACAACAAAAACTCCTGCTAAAATTGGCAGCAACAATTCTTTACGAATTGAAATTGCAATGACTGCTATAATTCCTCCAATTGTTAAACTTCCTGTATCTCCCATAAAAACTTGAGCAGGATATGTATTGTACCACAAAAAGCCAATTAAGGCGCCTGCAAATGCCAAGATGAAAACAGTCATTTCTCCAGAATTCGGAATGTACATGACATCTAAATAATCAGCAAAAATGATGTTCCCAGAAACCCATGCAAAAACCGCTAATGTGATTACAATTATTGCTGATGAACCTGCTGCTAGACCATCAATTCCATCTGTTAAATTTGCTCCGTTTGAAATTCCTGTTACAATAAAAACGGTAATAAAAATGAAGACAATCCAACCATATTTCTCATAACCTTCCCCTAAAAAATTAAATGCTTTTGAATAATCTAATTCGTTATCTTTAAAAAACGGAACGGTTGTTTTCGTAGATTTATGAGCTTCCCCAAAAACTTTTATTCTTCCATTTTCTTGCATCACTTGTTGGTCAACTGGCAATTGTTCTTTGATGGTAACACCATCATTAAAATATAACATTGACCCTACAATGATCCCTAAACCAACTTGCCCTAAAACTTTAAATTTTCCTTTTAAGCCTGCTTTATCTTTTTTAAATACTTTAATATAATCGTCTAAAAAACCGATGAAACCCATCCATACTGTAGTTATAATGAGAATTACAATGTAAATATTATTTAGTTTTGCTAATAAAACCACAGGAATTAAAGTTGCCAGAATGATAATAATTCCACCCATTGTTGGAGTTCCAGATTTTTGTTTTTGACCATCTAAACCTAAATCTCTAACAGTTTCGCCTACTTGTTGATTTCTTAAAAAATTAATAATTCTTTTACCATAAATTGTTGAAATCAATAAAGACAAAATAAATGCTGCTGCTGCTCTAAATGTGATAAATTGAAACACACTTGCACCAGGGAAACTAAATTGACTTTCTAAATATTCGAATAAATAATACAACATTTTATTACTTTTTTAATTGATTAAAACAGTTTGTCACTTCTTCTAAATCATCAAAATGTGAGCGAACTCCATTCACTTCTTGATAATCCTCATGCCCTTTTCCTGCAATTAATATTATGTCTCCTGTTTCAGATAATTTACAAGCCGTTTTTATTGCTTGTCTTCTATCTAAAACTGTTAATGTTTTTCTATAGTTTTCAGCAGAAACGCCTACTTCCATTCCGTCTAAAATAGTTTGCGGATTTTCTGATCGTGGATTATCCGAAGTAAAAATTGCTTGATTGCTTAATTGAGATGCAATGTGTGCCATTTTTGGTCTTTTTGTTACATCTCTATCTCCTCCACAACCCACAACAGTAATTACTTTTTCATTACCAGTTCTAATATCATTGATCGTTTCTAACACATTTTTCAAGGCATCAGGTGTGTGTGCATAATCAATAATTGCTGTAATTCCGTCTTCAGACATTACATATTGAAAACGACCACTCACACTTTCTAATTGACTAACAATGGTTAAAATTTCTAATTTCTCTAATCCTAATAAATCTGCAGTTGCAATAATTGCGGTTAAATTGTAGATATTAAAAACACCAATTAACTTCGTCCAAACTTCAGTTCCATCAACAGAAATTAAAGTTCCAGAAATTTGTTTTTCTAAAATTTTAACTTTGTAATCTGCGATTGTTTTTAAAGCGTATGTTTTCTTTTTTGCTTTGGTGTTTTGCAACATAAAGCTGCCATTTTTATCGTCAATATTTGTTAAAGCAAAAGCTGATTTTGGTAAAGAATCAAAAAACACTTTTTTTACATTTCTATATTCAGCAAATGTGTCATGATAATCTAAATGATCATGAGAAAGGTTGGTGAAAATTCCGCCAGCAAACAGTAAACCTTCTGTTCTTTTTTGATGAATTCCATGAGAACTCACTTCCATAAAGCAAAATTCCACACCAGCATCCAACATCATGTCTAAATACATGTTGATTGTTACTGAATCCGGAGTTGTATGTGTTGCTTTAAATTCGGTTTCATCAACTAAAATTTTAACCGTAGAAAGCAATCCAACTTTATAACCCGCTTTGTGAAATAACTGATATAAAAGAGATGCAATTGTTGTTTTCCCATTGGTTCCTGTAACACCAACTACAGGGAATTTAGTTGAAGGATTCCCGTAAAAATTAGCCGCCATAATTGCTAATGCAACATTGGCATCTTCAACTTTAACATAGGTAATTCCTTCTTTTTTATCCGAAGGAAAATCTTCACAAATAATTGCAATGGCACCTAAAGAAATCGCCTTATCTATATATAAATGACCATCAACAGAAAAACCTTTTTGAGCAATAAAAATATCGTTTTTCTCAACTTTTCTAGAATCGAAAACAAGCTGATTTACATCCATATTTGTAACTCCAAATACTTGATGAATTGCAACCTTATATAATATGTCTTTTAAATTTTTCAGTTTATGATAATTTTAAAATAATAGTGGTTCCTTTTACTATTTTTTCTCCGTTTTGTATCGATTGATATTTCACTTTTCCTACTCCAGTGATTTTTACTTTCAATCCAATATTTTCTAATAAAGAAACAGCATCCATACCAGCCATTCCTCTAACATTTGGCACGTATGTGTATTCCTTATTAATAACTTTATTATACTTTTTATACTGATTCTCTATACTTGAAAATTCAACTTTATCCTCTACAGATTGATTATCGATAGGTGTTGTTGTATAAATTTTCTGAGCAATTTCCTTAAAAATTGGTGCAGCAACTACAGCTCCGTAATACCCTTTCTTTTTATCAGGATCATGAACAACTACAATGCAAGAATATTTAGGATTATCCGCAGGAAAGAAACCCGCAAATGAAGCTACATAATGCTTGTTAGAATATCCTGCAGCAACTGTATTTCCATTTTCATCTTTATGTTTAGGAAGGTATTTTTTCGCAGTTCCTGTTTTTCCCGCCATAGAAAAATTAGGTGAATAAATATTCTCTGCAGTTCCTTTAATCACTACATTTTCCATCACTTTTCTAATCTTCTTTAACGTTTCATCAGAAGCAATTTTAGGATTGATAATCTCAGTTTCAAAAATTTTCTCTGTTTTATCTTGTCTTCTTAATTCTTTTACAAAACGCGGTTTTACCATTACACCATTATTGGCAACAGCATTATAAAACATTAATGTTTGCATCGGCGTAACAGAAACTCCATACCCCCAAGACATCCATGAAAGAGAGATTTTACTCCATCTTTTTTTATCTTCAGGACTCGGAACATAAGGTATTCCCTCACCTTTTATTTGAAAACCAATTGGTTTCGTAAATCCGTATTTTTCTAGTTTACTGATAAATTTTTCTGGTTGATGATCATAATGCTTTCTAATCAATTTTACAATTCCAACATTAGATGAAACCTCAAAAGCTCTAGCTGCAGAAATTTTTCCATAACCTCCTCTTTTAGAATCTTCAACCTTTTTATTATGAATGTAAATTTTACCTTTTTCAGTATCTACAACTGTAGATGTATCAATTACTTTATCATCTAAAGCAGCCATTAAACTTGCTAGTTTAAAAGTAGAACCTGGCTCATGACTTTCCCAAAGAGCATAATTTCTTTTCTCAAAATATTTTCCTTTAGACGTTCTTCCTAGATTAGAAATTGCTTTTATTTCACCAGTTGCTGTTTCCATAACAACCGCACAACCATGGTCTGCCTTAAAATATTCTAATTGACGTAACAATGCATGGTGTGTAATATCCTGAATATTTACGTCTATTGTTGTAATAACATCATGGCCGTCAATCGGTTCTTTTTCGTTGACATCAGAAATTGGTTTCCATTGATTTTTTGCAATCTTTTGTTTCCATCGTAACCCATTTTCACCTTGCATAAAATCTGCAAAAGCACCTTCTATACCAGCCTCTCCTCTATAATCATCATAACCAATTGTTCTTTCTGCAATTTTACCAATTGGATGCGCACGTACTGTTTTATGTTCAGCGATAAAACCCCCTCCATAAACTCCCAAATTAAAAATTGGAAATTTTTTCATTTTTAGATAATCATTATAGCCAACATTTCTAGCTATTAATAAATACCTATTTCCACGTTTTTTTGCGGCTCTTAATTTATTTTGATAATGCATCGCAGAATAGCCAAACAGATTGGACAACTCTTTTGATAAGGCACCGAAATTTTTCTCGAAGGTGTTACTCTCGACAGCAACAACATCCATTCTAATCGTAAATTTAGACATTGAAGTCGCCAACAAATTACCATCTGCAGCATACACATTACCTTTGTTTGCCCTGATCGTATCTTGCTTTATTGTAAGTTCTGTAGAAAGTTTTTTGTATTTTTCTCCTTGTACGTATTGTATGTTTACGACCCTAAAAATAATCGCCAATAAAAAAAGCGTCATAAAAGCAGCTACTATATAAAATTTGGTAAGTATGCTTTTTTTCTGAGTTGCCAATTTATTAATCTTTATACGTTACTTTTATTTTTTTTGGAGGTGTTTTTGAAGGAATCAAGCCCCTTTCCTTTGCTTTTTCTCTGATGCTAGACTCCATTTTCATTCGCATTAGAATGGTACCTGTGTCAACATATTCTGCTCTTAATTCTCTCTTCCTCTTATTTAATTCTGAGATTTTAATTGCTTTTTTATCCGCATTGTGCGCACTTGATATCATAATTAACAGCAGCGCTACCACAAAAATTATGATTCTCCAGTTATTAAAAGCTGATTCATCTGTAAGGAAACTCCCTCTTAAAAAATCATAAACTGCTTTTTTGACTTTAGACATAATTAGCTTTTTGCTTTTAGCTTCTCATCTCTCAATGTTGCTATCCTCAATTTTGCACTTCTAGACCTATTGTTTAGTTTAATCTCAGCTGCATTTGGTATAATTAATTTTCCAACTTTTTTCATTGGCTCACTAGATCTACCGAAAGCATCTTTTTCCAACTCACCACTAAACATCCCTGTTCTTATAAACCTCTTTACCAATCTATCTTCTAAAGAATGATACGAGATAACACTTAACCTTCCATCTTCATTTAATAAATTAGGCATCTGTTGTAAAAACTCTTTTAAAACATCTAGCTCTTCATTTACTTCAATTCTAATTGCCTGAAATATTTGCGCTAAAATCTTGTGCTCAACTGCATTTGGTAAATATTTTTTCAAAACGCTTTTCAACTGAAAACTCGTTTCAATTTTTTCTTTCTCTCTTTCTTCAACAATTGTTTTTGCTATATTTCTCGAATTTCTTAACTCACCATATAAAAACAATATCTCCGCTAATTTCTCTTCAGAGTACGTGTTGATGATTTCTTTTGCTGATGTTTTAGATTTCTGATTCATTCTCATATCTAAATCACCATCAAAACGAATTGAGAAACCTCTCTCTGCTTCATCAAATTGATGAGATGAAACACCCAAATCTGCCAAAACTCCATCGACTTTTCTGATTCGATGAAACCTTAAAAAACGAGAAATGAATCTAAAATTTTCAGGAATCAGTACAAAACGTTCATCGTCAATTAAATTTCCTAAAGCATCTGGATCTTGATCAAATGCAAATAATTTTCCTTCACTTCCAAGTCTTTTCAAAATTTCTCTTGAATGACCCCCTCCTCCAAAAGTTACATCTACATAAACTCCATCTTCTTTAATGGCTAACGCATCTATACTTTCTTTTAATAAAACTGGATTATGATAATTCATCTTCATCTGTATTTCCCATTACTTCTTCAGCCAGATCTGCAAAATCTAAAGTTGCATCATCAATTGCTTTTTCATATTTATCTTTATCCCAAATCTCAACAATATTCACTGATGACGACATAACAACTTGTTTCTGTATCCCAGCAAAATCACATAAATCTTTAGGTATTAAGATTCTACCAGTGGCGTCTAACTCAACCATTTTAACACCTGCTGTGAATCTTCTAATAAAATCGTTATTTTTCTTTTTAAACCTATTTAGCTTGTTAACTTTCTCCATCATCAAATTCCATTCTCGCATTGGATACAACTCTAAGCAAGGTTGAAAAACAGCTCTTTTAATCACAAAACCTTCTTGCAGCACTGAAGATAGTTGCTTCTTAAAGGCGGATGAAAACATCACCCTTCCTTTAGCATCCACCCTACACTCATATGTTCCAATTAAATTTACCACTCAGAAAAAGATTTTATCAATATCAAAAATATGTAAAAATTACCACTTTTTACCACTTTTTACCACATTGTTAATAAGTATTGAGAATCCTGTTTACCTACAACACTTTTAAGATTATAAAAACTCTAATATCCTGATACTGAAATCAATTTCTATGTTATAAAAAAGCACTACATTTGCGATTAAGTGAAATCAAAAAAAATCAATGACTGACAAGTTAAAAACTGAGGGTATATATACCTATGCTGAAGCTGGAGAAGGACCTACAATCATTGTTTTACATGGATTGATGGGTGCTTTAAGTAATTTTGACGAAACGTTTAATCACTTTTCGAATAATGGCTACAGAGTTTTAATCCCTGAACTACCTTTATATTCTTTACCACTTATACAAACAAATGTTAAAAATTTAGCTAAATTTTTAAAAGAGTTTTTAGAGTATAAAAAAATTGACAATGCGATGCTTTTAGGTAATTCTTTAGGCGGACACATTGCTTTATATTTCACCAAGCATTATCCCGAAAAAGTAAGTACACTTATTCTTACAGGAAGCTCTGGTTTATATGAAAAAGCTATGGGTGATAGTTTTCCTAAAAGAGGAAATTATGAATACATGGAACAAAAAACAAGAGAAGTTTTTTACGATCCAAAAGTAGCTACTAAAGAACTAGTTGACCAGGTTTTTGATACTGTAAACGATAGAATGAAAGCCTTAAAGACTTTATCTATTGCTAAAAGTGCGATCAGACATAATATGGCAAATGACTTGATAGAAATGCATCAACCAGTTTGTTTAATTTGGGGAAAACAAGATACTGTTACACCTCCTGATGTTGCTGAAGGCTTTAATAAATTATTACCAAATTCAGATTTATTTTGGATTGATAAATGTGGACATGCTGCAATGATGGAAAAGCCAACAGAATTCAATACAATTCTTCACAACTGGTTCATCTCTAGAAATATTTAAACGTACTCAGAAAGAAATTCCAAATATAAGAACTTGCAATTATGAAAATAAAATCTGCAGAATTTTTGATGAGCAACAGTAATGTCATCAAAGCACCTAAAGATAGAATTCCTGAATACGCTTTTATTGGGCGCTCTAATGTTGGTAAATCTTCATTAATTAACATGTTAATGGGGCGTAAAGATTTAGCAAAAATCTCTGGAAAACCTGGAAAAACACAGCTAATCAATCATTTTAAAATAAATGACGAATGGTTTTTGGTAGATTTACCTGGATATGGATATGCTCAAATTTCTAAAAAGAAAAGAACTATTTTTCAGTATTTTATTGAAAACTATTTTAAAGAAAGAGAACAATTAGTGTGCACCTTTGTTTTGATTGATAGCAGACATGATCCTCAAAAAATTGATATCGAATTCATGCAATTTTTAGGTGAAAATCAAATTCCTTTTTGTCTTGTTTTTACAAAAGCAGACAAACTAGGTCACTCTAAATTAGACCAACAAATTGCTTCCTATAAAAAGAAATTACTAAGTTCTTGGGAAACTTTACCCGTAACATTCCTTACTTCTTCTGCAACTAAATTAGGTCGTGAAGAATTTTTAAAGTTTATTGATGGCGTAAATCAAGATGTTGCAAAAGATTTTAAATAATCACGAATGCATTCTACAAAAGCAAACTTACAGGTTCTATTTGAAGACAATCATTTAATTATTGTCAATAAACGTGCTGGAGATATTACACAAGGTGATAAAACTGGCGACAAACCTTTAAGTGATGTTGTAAAGGAATACGTTAAAGAAAAATACAACAAAGCTGGCAATGTTTTTTTAGGTGTTGTTCATCGATTAGACAGACCCACTTCTGGCGTTATTATCTTTGCAAGAACCTCAAAAGCTTTAGAACGTTTAAATAAAATGCTACGTGACAAAATCATTAGCAAAACGTATTGGGCCGTTATAAAGAGTCATCCAAAGAACGAAAAAGACACGTTAATAAATTTTCTAAAAAAGAATCCAAAAAACAATAAATCTTCTGTTTACACTAAAGAAATCACGGATTCTAAAAAAGCCATTTTACACTACAATGTTATCAAAAAATTAGATAACTATTCCTTAGTAGAAATTGACTTAGAAACAGGAAGACACCATCAAATTAGGGCGCAATTATCATTTATTGGCTTCCCTATAAAAGGAGATTTAAAATACGGTTTTAATAGAAGTAACAAAGATGGGAGCATCCATTTACATGCTCGAAAAATAGAATTTATTCACCCCGTTACGAAAGAACAAATTTCTGTTATCGCCCCTACTCCTAAAGAAGTAATTTGGAACGCTTGCAAGTAATTGGTATATTTAGAAAATAATTACGATCTAAATAATGAAAGCATTCAAATATTTCTTAGTATTGACTACCTCTTTTCTTATCTATATTTCCTTCACCAGTAAAGGTTGACAAACACTTATACCCAAAATATTTATATTTAGGTGATGAATAAAAATCTTAAAAAAATATCATAACCAATTTTATGTCACAAGAAAAAACAGTTTCAGAAGCGATACATTATAGACGCTCAGTAAGAATTTACGACGCAGAAAAATCAATAGATAAAAGCATTGTAAAAAAATGCATAGAGCAAGCTGCTTTAGCACCCAATAGTAGCAATATGCAATTATGGGAATTCTATCATATTACATCCAAAGATATTATTGGTAAAATTGCCCCTTTTTGCTTCAATCAAAATGCAGCAAAAACAGCACAACAATTGGTTGTTTTTGTTTCGAGAAAAGATTTATGGAAAAAAAGAGCCAAAGCTAATTTAAGTCTTATGGATGCTACTTTTGGTGTAAACAATCCGAAAGCAGCACAAAGTAGTAGAGAAAAAGTAGCCAGAAATTATTATGGAAAAATCATCCCTTTTGCATATACCGATTTTTTAGGAATATTAGGTTTCTTAAAATATGTTCTAGTTTCCATTATCGGAATTTTTAAACCTATTTATAGAGAAGTTAGAAAAAGTGATATGAGAATTGTTGCCCACAAAACTTGTGGTTTAGCAGCAGAAAATTTCATGATTTCTATGGCTGCAGAAGGCTATGACACTTGCCCCATGGAAGGTTCAGATACTTGGCGTGTAAAAAAACTACTCGGCTTGCCTTTTGGCTCAGAAATAAACATGATTGTTTCTTGCGGAATCAGAAAACCTGAAGGCGTTTATGGTGAACGCTTTAGAATTCCGTTTAGCGAAGTCTATAAAGAGGTTTGACAATTGTGCCTTTATAATTTTAAAGCCAAAACAAAACTATTGTTTTGGCTTCAAAATCAACACATTTTCACTCTTTTCAATTTCTGATGTATTCAGTTTCATTTTTACAAACTCACCATTTAAATATTTTTGAGCTTGGTCTTTATAGTGTTCACTAAAAACATTTCCTGATTGACCTGTAGGCAAAATTGCCAAGCTATTTTCTACATCAGAAAAATCTACAATTCTTCTTGTCGAAGGTCCTGCTTTGACTTTATAAACTCCGGTAGAATCAATATCATAAATCTGATTATTAATTACCTGATCTCCTCCAACTGTTACAAAAGGCCCTACATTAAAGAAGCTTCTTAAAACAGCTACTTCTCCAACTGCGTGTTTATATTCTACTGAAATAACTCTTTTCCATTTCCAATTCTCTACATTTTCGCCTAATTGCTTTTGCAAGAAAGCAAACGCATTTTTGAAAGAGGTATTGATAATATCTTCTTTTGTTTCTATTTTATCTTTTGTTGAAATATCATCCCACCAGATAGAACCCTCTCTTTTTGCTTGCACAGGTAAAACCTTTTCTATGAAAGGGGTGTTTACAAACTGATTATAGGCTTTCCCCATTTCATCTGCAAAGGTATTTTTCTGAAACTCATACACCATTCTATTATAAATTACAGGTCCAATTTCCTCTTTATCAAAGTTACCTTTCCAATTTTTCAAGAAAGAAACTGCTTGTTTTTCACTTGCAGATAAATCTTTTGTATTGATTGATTTTACAAAATCAGCAACAACAATCGGTGCTTTTATAGAAGTAACATCATAAATCATTTTAGCTACATCTTCTTTAGTCCAGTCGTTTTTTGGCTCTAAAAGTTGTACAATTCTTTCGGCTCTATCTTCATTTAAATAATATCCTGGATACATAGCTCCTGCAACAGAATCTGGTTGATTATTAGCAGAATACACATAATTCCAACTCGGATTTATCGCTTGTGGATTTTCTTCAAAATCTAAATATTCTAGAATTTCATCTTTCCCAGAAGCGCCATCTAAATACGTTTTAGTATACAAAGAATCTCTGTATTTATACAACTTCCCAGAAGCAAACCAAGCAATATTATTTTTTGCATCACCATACATCATATTTAAACCTGGTGCATGTAATTTGCTCGCTCCTTCTTTAAATTCTGATAAATTTTTTGCGTGAGAAATCTCATAACCAACATCTAAAATTTGATTATTCAATTTCGTGTAAATCCATTGCATTGCAATTGAGCGTGTATCATCTAAATGATCAACAATTCCGTTCATTATTGGCCCATGTTTACTCACCTTTATAGTGTAAACAGAATCTTTTCTCCCTTTTATTTTGATACGTTTTTCAATCAACTTATAATCTACAAACCCATTTCCGGATTTATATTGAAGCTTATTTTCAGGGTTTTCTTCTTCTACATAAAAATCTACATCGTCATTTTCAAACATCGTTAAACCATAAGCATAGTCTTTATTGTGTCCTATAAGAGGAAAAGGAACTAAGGCTAAATGAAATCCATAAATTTCATGATCAGGCGTTTTAATATGTGCTTGATACCAAACTGAAGGTTGAGAAAACCCGATATGAGGATCGTTTGCAAAAATCACTTTTCCATTCTTTGTTTTATCTGCACCAATAACCCAAGAGTTACTTCCTATAAATGGTGATATTGGCAAAATATCATACAAATCATGCATCGCTTTTGCAAAACTACCTGTTAATACTGCATTTTTTTCATTTTTGATAATGGTCAAGTTTTCAAACTCTGCACCGATCAATTCTTTAAAATAAGCGTCACCTAACTTCTCTTTTACTTCTGTTAAAAGCGGATCTGTTTTATGCGCAACTGCAAAGCTAAAAGCCATGTAACCAAACACATTATACACATCTTTTAACGTGTATTTTTCTTTTTCAACACCAACTAACGTGAATTCTATAGGTGTTTTTCCTTCTTCTATATATTGATTCACACCCTCTAAATATGCGATTGCTAATTTATATTGAGGCGATTTTTTATCTAAATTTTTAATAGTTCTTTCTGATGCTTCTTCAATTCCTAAACCAGAAAAAAGTTTATCAGTTTTTATTAATTTTTCTCCGAAAATCTCTGACAATCTTCCTGCAGCAATTCTTCTAATCATTTCCATTTGCCACAATCGATCTTGTGCATGCACATAACCTAAAGCAGTATAAGCATCATTTTGATTTTCAGCATTGATGTGTGGTACACCAATCTCATCAAAATAAATAGTCACTTTTTCTGATAAATTTTTAATTTCTATTTCGCCATTATAGTTTGGATGATAGGTTTTAGAATACAACCAAGTACCAACTACAACGAATACAAATAATACAACAGTAACTTTTAGCCCTTTTTTAAAGAATTTCATTTGAAAATTTTTAATCCGACCAAAGATAATAGATTTATATTGTATTTTTGAATCATAAATAATTTCAGCATTTATGAAAAAGATTCAAATGGTTGACTTACAAAGTCAATATCAACAAATAAAAGAAACTGTAGATAATTCTATACAAGAAGTTTTAAATTCATCTACCTATATTAATGGACCGTTAGTACACGAGTTTCAAGCCGATCTAGAAAAATACTTAGGCGTAAAACATGTAATTCCTTGTGCAAATGGTACAGATGCATTGCAAATCGCAATGATGGGTTTAGGTTTAGAACAAGGAGATGAAGTAATTACTGCAGATTTTACGTTTGCAGCAACTGTAGAAGTAATTGCACTTTTAAAGTTAACGCCTGTTTTGGTTGATGTTGATGAAAAAACTTTTAACATCGACATTGATGCTTTAAAGAAAGCGATTACACCAAAAACAAAAGCCATTGTACCTGTTCATCTTTTTGGTCAAGTAGCAAATATGGATGCAATTTTAGAAATTGCAAAAGAACACAACTTATTCATTATTGAAGACAACGCACAAGCAATTGGCGCAGATTATAAATTTAAAGACGGTACAAAACAAAAAGCAGGAACGATCGGAAATGTTGGTACAACTTCATTTTTCCCATCAAAAAACTTAGGTTGCTATGGAGATGGTGGAGCAATATTTACAAATGATGATGCTCTTGCACACACATTAAGAGGAATTGTAAATCACGGAATGTATACGCGTTACTATCATGATGTTGTGGGTGTAAATTCTAGATTAGATTCTATTCAAGCTGGAGTTTTAAAAATAAAATTACCTTTATTAGATGGATATTGTGATGCTAGAAGAAATGCTGCAAATTTTTACTCTAATGCGCTTGCTAATAACGCCAACATTATAACTCCTGAAATTAGTACTGATACAACGCATGTTTTTCATCAATATACATTACAAATCACCAATGGAAAACGTGATGAATTGCATAAACACTTATTAGAAAAAGGGATTCCGAATGCTATTTATTATCCTGTTGCTTTGCATTCTCAAAAAGCATATGTAGATTCTAGATATAAAGAAGAAGATTTTCCAGTAACGAATAATTTAATAAAAACTGTAATTTCTTTGCCTATGCACTCAGAATTAGACAATGAACAACTTACTGTAATCACTGAAACAATTACAAATTTCTTAAAATAACAACACATTTTTAATATTTAACAATTCTCAGAAATGAAAAAAATACTGGTAACAGGTGGTCTAGGTTTCATAGGCTCTCATACAGTTGTAGAATTACAAAACGAAGGTTTTGAAGTTGTCATAATCGATGACTTATCAAACACAACGCTTTCTGTTTTAGATAATATTACAGAAATTACAGGCATAAAACCAGACTTTCATCAAATAGATTTACGTGTTAAAAATGATGTAAAAACCTTTTTCAACAACAATAAAGTTGATGGAATTATACACTTTGCTGCTTTTAAAGCTGTTGGCGAAAGCATGAGTAAACCTTTAGATTATTATGAAAATAATTTAGGAACTCTTGTGTATTTACTTCAAGAAATGAGAGATCGTAATTTAGATAATTTCATTTTCTCTTCTTCTTGTACTGTTTACGGACAAGCAGATGAATTGCCAATTACAGAAAAAGCACCCATAAAAACTGCTGAATCTATTTACGGAAACACCAAACAAATTGGTGAAGAGATTATTAGAGATGCAAGTACCGCACATAATATTAATGCAATTGCTTTGCGTTATTTTAATCCTATGGGCGCTCATCCATCCATAAAAATCGGAGAATTACCTATCGGAGTTCCTCAAAATTTAATTCCTTTTGTTACACAAACTGCTGCAGGAATTCGTAAAGAATTATCTGTTTTTGGTGATGATTATCCAACAAAAGACGGAACAGCTGTTCGTGATTATATACATGTTGTCGATTTAGCAAAAGCACATATTGCTGCTTTAAGAAGGCTGATTAACAAAAACAATAAAAAATCTTTTGAGTTTTTTAATGTTGGTACAGGAAAAGGAAGTTCTGTGTTAGAAATTATTAATGCTTTTGAAAAAGTAAATAATATAAAACTAAATTATAAAATTGTTGGAAGACGTGAAGGCGATATTACTGCTGCTTTTGCTGATACAACAATTGCGAATAAAGAATTAAACTGGAAAACGGAAATAGGGCTTGAAGAAGCTTTAGAATCCGCTTGGAAATGGCAACAAAAACAATCTGTTTAAGATTTTTCGCCCTTTTTAAAATTCATAAAAAACCCTCAAAAGCCATTCAACTCTTGAGGGTTTTTTATATAAAATAACGAAATTTATTTCAGCTATTAAGATCTTAGTCACATCCGCAATCTGGACTACAGCCTTTGTCCTTCTTTGAAGGAAAAACATACTTTTTTAGTAGAAACACAACCGCCAAAGCAACTAAAAAATAGACAATAACTTCTTGCATTAGCTTAAAATTTGATAGGTTAAAAAGGATGCAACATACGCCAATAACGCCATTCCAAATAACTGAATTAGTGGCCATTTCCAAGATCTAGTTTCACGTTTTACAATCGCAAAAGTTGCCATACACTGCATTGCAAAAGCATAAAAAACCATTAACGACATCCCAACAGGAAAATTAAAACGTTTCTCTCCAGTATCGGGGTTTATTTCTGACGCCATTTTTTGTTTAATGGTCGTTGTGTTTTCATCGTCTGCTTCGACACTATAAATAGTTGCCAAAGTACCTATAAATACTTCTCTTGCTGCAAATGATGTTATTAAAGCAATTCCTATTTTCCAGTCGTAACCTAAAGGTCTTATAACTGGTTCAATTGTTTTTCCAAGAATTCCGATGTATGAATTTTCTAATTTTACGGAGGCTATTTTTTGTTGAATTTCATCTTCATTTAAGTGCTGATTATCAACATTTTCTACCACCGCTTTTTCTGCATTTTTATAACTTGATCCTCCATTTGAAGCCATAAACCATAAAACAATTGATAATGCTAAAATAATTTTTCCTGCTCCAAAAACAAAAGCTTTCGTTTTTTCTACAACATCAAAAAATACGTTTTTCAGAGAGGGTAATTTGTAGTTTGGCATTTCTACGACAAAGAACGATTTTGATTCAATTTTTAAAGTTTTGTGCAAAATGTAAGCAGCTATTATTGCGGATGCAAAACCTAAAGCATACAAAGAAAGTAACACTAATCCTTGTAGATTTAAAAATCCGAAGATTTTTTTATCCGGAATTATAAGTGCAATTAAAATTGCATAAACGGGTAATCTTGCAGAACACGTAGTAAATGGTGTTACTAAAATGGTGATTAAACGCTCTTTCCAACTAGAAATAGTTCTTGTCGCCATAATTGCTGGAATCGCACAGGCTGTCCCTGAAATCAACGGAATTATACTCTTCCCATTCATTCCATAACGTCTCATAATTTTATCCATTAAAAAAACCACTCTACTCATGTAACCCGTTTCTTCTAAAATGGCAATAAATGAAAATAAAATAGCAATTTGTGGTATGAAAATAATAACGCCTCCTATACCAGGAATTATTCCTTCTGTTAATAAATCTGTGAGAACGCCATTTGGTAAATTACTTTTTGCAAAGTCTGATAATTGGGCAAAAGTAACATCAATAAAATCCATAGGCACAGAAGCCAAATCGAAAATAGATTGAAAAATGATGAGTAAAATCAAGCTAAACAATACATACCCAAAAATTCTATGTGTAAAAATTTTATCTAATTTACCGCGTAAATCTGTTGCTTTTGTTTTATCAACAATATATGTTTTCTTTAAAATTTTATTGATTTCTTGATAGCGATAAATGGTTTCCTTATGCTGATATTTCTTCAGTTTAGAAGTGTCTTGTTTAAAAGCTAAAAGTTTCTCTTTCTCTTCTTTCGTTACGGTTTCTGGAAAATTATTTTGGGTAACCATTAACCATAATTCGTACAAAGAATAGTTAGGACTTATTTCTTTTAGTCTATCGAAATAATCTGTATCTATTTTAGAATTTATACCACAAAGAGGTGATGCTTTTGCCGCCACATGACAACGTATAATCGCTTCTTTGACATCTTTTATTCCTTCGTTTTTTCTAGCACTTATTAAAATTACCTCTGTATTTAGCTCTTTTTTCAGCAGAGACAAATCAATAGAAATTCCTTTTCTATGCATCTGGTCAACCATGTTAATTGCCAAAACCGTAGGAATTTCCAAATCTTTTATTTGAGAAAACAACAATAGATTTCTCTTTAAATTTTCTACATCAGCAACTACTAAAATTACATCTGGAGATTCTTTAATATCTTTTTTAAGCAATGTTTTTAGAACAATACTTTCATCTAAAGAAGTTGGGTTTATACTATAGGTTCCAGGTAAATCTGTAATTAGTGCATTTTGAGTTGAAGATAATTTACTGGTTCCTTCTTTTTTATCTACCGTAACTCCTGGATAATTTCCAACTTTTTGATTTAAGCCTGTAAGTTGATTAAAAAGCGAGGTTTTACCTGTATTTGGATTCCCTATTAAAGCAACTTTTATATCGTTTTTAGACATTCTATTATTCGCTTTTTAGAATTTTAATTTTATCTGCAGTTTCTTTTCTAATTGCTAAATGACTTCCGTTTACACAGATGTATAATGGATCTTTTAAAGGCGCAAGCTGAATTAGCTCAACTTCTGCACCTGGCAGACAGCCCATTTCAAGCAATTTTAAAGGAATAATATCTAAAGACTCTTCAGATATATACCCTATTTCCCCAATACGTAAAGATGCAATTGTACTCAAATATTTTATTTTGGAGAGCAAAGATAGGAATTTAGAATGATTCTAAACAAGTTATTTCTTAGTATATTCTAGCTTTAAAAGAGCCACATCTTTCTTCAGCTTTTCCATGTCTTTTTTTTCTGTACCATCATAATAACCACGGATGCGTCTTTCTTTATCAACCAACACAAATTGCTCTGTATGGATAAAATCATTTTCACCTCCATCACCATCTTCTAAAACAGCAAAATAGCTTTTTCTTGCGAGTTCATAAATGTGTTTTTTAACACCTGTCGTTACATTCCATTTTGCATCAATGACTCCTTTTCTATCAGCATATTCTTTTAATACAGAAACGCTGTCTATAACAGGAGTAACAGAATGTGATAAAAACATAATATCAGTATCGTTTTTATAATACTCTTGCAATTCGCTCATATTATAAGCCATGGCAATACAAATAGTTTGACACCGTGTAAAAAAGAAATCAGCAACATATATTTTATTTTTATAGTTGCTATTGGTAATGATTTCTCCATTCTGATTGATCAACTCAAAATCTGAAATCGCATGATTTTTCGTGATGTGTTTTAAAGAAACATCAACCAAACTAGGGTTTACATCTGCAGGACTGTACACTTTAAGTTTTTTATCAACCTGTAATAAATTATAAAAAATAGGAAGTGAAATAGCAGAAAATACGATTAAAAAAATGATTGTTAATTTGCTTTTTTTAAAAAAATCTAAGTCCATTAAAAGATGTGTTTCTGCAAATTTACAGCTTAAAAAGCCTATAGAAAAGACAACTAAAAGATATTTAATGTAAAAATTTTGTTAAAATAAAAATCAAGGCAGATTAGTTCTTTTCAAACTCTCTTTAAAAACGTACATTTGTTCGTTTTTAAATCAAGATTTAACGCTGAATGGAAATATTAATAAAAGCTTCGCAATTTATTTTAAGTTTATCTTTACTAATTGTCTTGCACGAATTAGGGCACTTTATCCCTGCAAAATTATTTAAAATTAAAGTAGAAAAGTTCTACTTATTCTTCGACTATAAATTTTCGATCATCAAAAAGAAAGTTGGTGAAACTGTTTATGGGATTGGTTGGATTCCTTTAGGCGGTTATGTAAAAATCGCTGGAATGATCGATGAGAGTATGGATACTGAGCAAATGGCTTTACCTCCACAACCTTGGGAGTTCCGTTCTAAACCTGCGTGGCAACGTTTAATCGTTATGTTAGGTGGAGTTTTTGTAAATTTTGTTTTAGGAATTTTCATTTACATCTGTTTAATGTGGGCTTATGGTGAAAAATATTTACCAAACGAAAACGTAACAGATGGAGTTTGGGTACAAGATTCATTAGCCATGAACTTAGGGATACAAACAGGTGATAAAGTTTTAACTGTTGATGGAGAAAAAATTAAAAAATTCGCTGGATTAACGTTAGAATTTATCAACGGAAATAATTTTCAAATCGAAAGAAATGGAGTCGTTATTGACAAAGAAATTCCTACCGATTTCATCTCTCAATTAATGGATAGAGGAAAAAATGCTGGTCCAATTTTATACCCACGTTATCCTTTTGCAATTGGTAAAATTTCTGATGACTCACCTAACAAAAATTCAGAATTAAAAGCAAAAGACATTATTACAGGTATTAATGGAAGGACTTTAAAGTATTATGATGAAGCTGAAGATGCTTTATTAAAATATAAAAATCAAGAAGTTACAGCAACTATTTTACGAGGAACTGAAACAAAAGAAATTACGCTAAAAATTACAGAAGAAGGAAAATTAGGCGTTGTTTTTACAGCAATCCCTACTAAAGATTTAGAAAAATTAGGCTATTATAATTTAGCAAATATTGAGTATTCATTTACTGAAGCAATTCCTGCTGGATTGAATAAATCTTGGAAAACCTTAACGGATTATGTAAAACAATTAAAAAAGATATTTAACCCAAGCACAGGAGCCTATAAAGGTTTAGGTGGATTTATTTCTATTGGAAGTATTTTCCCTGATGAATGGAGTGCTGAATCTTTTTGGAACATCACCGCTTTCTTATCTATTATGTTAGGTTTTATGAACTTATTACCAATTCCTGCTTTAGATGGTGGGCACGTAGTATTTACTCTTTGGGAAATGATTACAGGTAAAAAACCTGGTGATAAATTTTTAGAATATGCACAAGTTGTAGGATTTGTATTATTAATTGCGCTACTACTTTTTGCAAACGGAAATGATATTTTTAGGTTGTTTAAATAACCTGAAGCATATAATAAATAAAAAAAAGCCTCACGAAAACGTGAGGCTTTTTTTTATTTTAAATTCTAATAGATAGATTAACAAAAGGAAACCAAGTATATTGTGTATTGCATTTATCGCATGAATACGCCCTACTACCTGGTATTAGTTTTACAAATCTCTTTCGCTTCATTCGGTGCTTAGATACAGACTTACAATTTGGGCAAGTTTTCATTAGGTTGATTTTTCGTGAATTAAAGAAATGCATTCGCAATATACTAAAAACCAACCTAATAAAATTCACTAAACAAGATTAAACACCTAATTGATTGATGTTTAATTTAATTTAAAATCACTTATTCATTTTCCCAATAAAACTATTTTTAATCGTTGTTAAAAAACAAAAAGCCTTGATAGAATGTATCAAGGCTTTTATTAAATTTATACAAATTATTCTTTAGTAATTATATCGCAAACCGAATAAGATACTACTAGACGGCATTGGTACAAAACCAGATTCTATATATGCTGCATCAAAAATATTATTCGCAGTAACTGTAAAATTAAATTTATTAAAGTCTACAATTACAGAAGCATCCCAAACATTATAGCTTGTACCAATAGTACGTTCTGCATGTTTGTAAATAATATTTTGTCTTACATTTTTAAACAACTTACTTGTAAAACGAGTTATAAATTGATGTTTTAATGTATTTAAAGAATAACGAGACAACTCTTGATTTTGATCCAAAATATCATCATTTAAAAAATTATACCCAAAAGACAACGTCTGATTAAACTCGTTTATTTTAAAATGAGTTTCGGTATTTACCTCAAAACCTTTCGTATTTACTTTTGTAATATTAGATGCTGTATACTTAGAATCCGCTGTGTTTTGACGAATATAATCGATTAAATTAGTAGCATCTCTATTAAAAATTGCTACAGAAGTTGTAAATCTTCCTGAATTATATTTCAAACCAATTTCTTGTGCAAACGCTTCTTCTGGTTTTAAATTAGGGTTTCCATCTGTCGTTCTATCACTGTAGTATAAATCGGTATAGGTTGGTATTCTGTATGTAATCCCTAAATTTCCGTAGGCTTTTAAATTTTCTGATAATTGAATACCAAGATCTAAACCAGGAAACGCATGAAATTTAAAATCAGAGAAATACGTAACTGCAACTCCAGGAGTAACATCTACTTTATCTCCTAATTTAAAACGATGCTCTAAAAACAAGTTTGCCATCGTTCTGTTTCTATCACCTAGATTATTACTGCTTATAGAAACACTAGAAACATCTATTCCAAAACCTGTAACACCATAATTAGAAGTATAAGAAGCATTTGTTTCTACACCAACTTTATTCGTAATGTGTAAGTTTCTATAAAAGCTTGGGTCGTCTCTTTTCAATAAAAAGATATCCTGCCCTCTTTTCCAATAAACTCTTGGTGTAATCTTAAATTTTTCAGTTCTAAAAGTAGTAGAAGCTCCTAATAAACTATTTTGCGTTTCTTCATACTCATTAAAACCCCATGAATCTGGTGTGTAAAAGTTTTGTGCGCCAAATTTTTTATCGAAGAAAGTAGCAATCACTTCTATAGGTTGCTTTTTCTTATTGAAAACTCCTTTTAATAAATAGTTCTTATTTTCATAATCAGAATTTGTGCGATACCCATCCGAAGTTAATATCCCAACATGTGCAATTATTGATGAATTTTCGAACTCTTTCCCAACAGTTACAGAACCATTAAGTTGCCCAAAAGAACCTGTTTCAATATTTGCAGAAAGCGTGTTTGACAACTTCTTTTTAGTCACAATATTTATAGCGCCTGTAAATGCATTCTGACCAAAAACTCTTGCTGCAGGACCTTTAATAATTTCTATTCTTTCAATAACCTCAATTGGTAAAGCGGCATTCATTGTATGGTGTCCCGTTTGAGAATCATCCATTTTAATACCATCAATTAACAGTAGCGTTTGGTCAAAACCACCACCTCTAATATATAAATCGGCTTGACTCCCGGCAGTTCCTCTTCTTCTAATATCTACACCTGCAACTTGTTGTAACAAATCTGCAACATTTGTTGCTGCGCTGTTTTTTATTACTTCGGATGTAATAACGTTTATTGTTCTAGAATTTTCTTTGAATGGTAAATCTATTCTAGTCGATTTTATTACGATTGTATCTAGTTCTTGTGTTTTCACTTTTTCTTGGGAAAACAAATTCAATTGTAATAGTAAGATTGCAATAATTAGTAATTTTCTTCGTATCATTTTAATTGTTATTTTAATTTAAAAACAGTGCAAAAGTCGTAACTTTCCGGACGACTAAACTAGTCCAGTTTTAAAATGATAGATAGTCCGGTTAATACATTATTCAAACAACTAATTGATTTTGACAAATCAATGTCTCAACCTGTATATATACAGGTTTCACAGCAAATTGTAAATGCGATACAACGTCAATATGTAACCAAAGGTACAATACTGCCAGGAACCCGTGTGTTAGCGCAGTTATTAAAAGTCCATAGAAATACAGCAGTTGCGATCTACGAAGAGTTGGCCTCTCAAGGTTGGGTAGAAATAAAACCAAATAAAGGGACATTTGTTTTGGATCCAGCGCTAAAAATAGCAAAAATAAAAGCCCCTTCTCAAAAAATAAATCAAGCACATACAGCTGCTAAAACAACAGGCTTTCCTTTTCAAAAATCATTTCATTTAGCATCAACTGTTCAATTAACAAATGCGAAGTATACTATTAATGACGGTAAACCCGATTTACGCCTGCATCCTGTGCATCAATTTACAAGATGGTACAGTGCTGCCATGAAACGAAAAACGTTGGTGAAAAAATGGAACATCCCAAACGAATTTTCTTATTCATTGTTTCAAACGCAACTATGTAATTATTTAAATGCAACTAGAGGTTTTCATATAAAACCAAATAATCTAATCAGTACGCGTAGTACAGAAATGAGCTTGTACATTGTATCTCAATTATTAATAAAGCAAAACGATGTAGTATTAGTAGGACATTTAAGTAATTATGCGGCTAATATGATTTTTCAACAAGCAGGTGCAACCATCAAAACAATTCCTGTAGATACTGATGGTTTAGATATTGAATACATAAAAAAACATTTTGTAAAAGGAAGTATTCGATGTGTGTATATATGTGCTCATAGAGATTACCCAACAATCGTAACATTAAGTGCAGAACGTCGTTTAGCCTTGTTGCAACTTGCTAAAGCATACGGATTTGCTATTATTGAAGATGATTACGATTACGATTTTCAGTTCGAAGGATCTGCAATGTTGCCCATGGCAAGTACAGATGCAAACGGTATGGTTATTTATTTAGGAAAACTCGGACAATCATTATTTCCAAGTTTCCAAACAGGGTTTGTGGTCGCTCCAGAAAACTTAATCTCGGAAGCAAAAAACTATTTACAATTGCTAGACAAACAGGGCGATTTAATACAAGAACAAATGCTGTCGGAATTAATTAATGAAGGTGAAATTTATCGCCTTATGAAAAAAAACATTGTAATATATAAACAAAGGCTAGATTGTTTATGCAAGCTTCTAACTGAGTATTTTTCAGAAATTGCACACTGGGAAATACCTTCTGGCGGATTAGCTATTTGGTTACAATTTCAATCGAACATATCGTTAGTAAAACTAGCCGAAGAAGCCGAAAAACTTGATTTATTTCTACCAAAAACGGTGCTTTATCAGGATAAAAACACCTGTGCTATTCGTTTTGGCTTTGGACATCTAGACAAAGAAGAAATAGAACCTGTTATTAAAAAATTGAAAAACGCTTATAACAAAGTATCTATAAAATAGATTGAAAATTCGTTTTGTGTTCTTTCCTTTCTTTGAAAAAACAAGACACATTTGTAATGATTGTAAAACAGTATTTTAAGTTCTAAAAAAAAATACTTAAAAATTTAAAGAAAAGTTATAATTTGCAATCAAATGGAAACATCTAAAACACTTACTTTTTTTACACCAAAAGCTTCTACTGGAAACGGGGCTATTTTTGTTGATGTTGGTATTTCTGCTGGCTTTCCTTCGCCTGCAGATGATTTTAGAGAAACTAGAATTTCCTTAGATGACGAATTAATCAGAAACAAAGACGCTACTTTTTTCGCAAAAGTAAAAGGGCAATCTATGATTGGTGCTGGTTTAGATGACAATGATTTGTTAGTTATTGACCGAAGTTTAGAGCCTGAAAACAATAAAATTGCTGTTTGTTTTTTAGATGGCGAGTTTACTGTAAAACGTTTACGTGTTGAAAAAAATGAAGTTTGGTTACAACCAGAAAACCCTAATTATCCGATCATAAATATCACCGAAGAGAATGATTTTATGATTTGGGGAATTGTAACTAGTGTGATTAAAAAAGTTTAAAATTATCTTTTTTTAATATTTTATTATTGTTTTTCAATAATTTTTATATATTTGCAGTGTCAAATAATAAAAACAACATTCTATGAAAACAGAAAAAATATTAAAAATAATGCACTTTCTTTCTTGGATTGTCTTTATTGGTTTATGTATAAAAACGGGCGCAATTTTAATCTCCTATTTTGTAAGTATTGGAAATTCTGAAGCTGCGCAAAATTTGTATGGTGGTTTAGATTTATCAGAATATTACAATCATAGTTTTAGACAATACACTTTTATTGTTAGTTACAAAGTCGCTTTGTTTGCTACTGAAGCTTATATTGCTTTTCTAGTCACTAAATTATTAAGTGCATTAAACTTAGAAAAACCTTTTAATTCAGAAGTTCAGAAGCTCATGCAAAGTATTAGTTATAGCATTTTTAACTTATGGGTTTTGGCAATGGTTCATAATACTCATGTTCAGTTTATAGGAATGAGACATCATTATTCTATGGATTTATTCTCTAGCGATTTTATCTTTTTAGCAGGTGTAATTTTTATTTTTGCGCAAATTGTAAAAAGAGGTATTGAAATTCAATCTGAAAACGATTTAACAATATAATATGGCAATCATAGTAAATTTAGATGTAATACTTGCCAAACGCAAAATGCGAAGTAAAGAATTGGCAGAAATAATTGGGATTACTCCTGCAAATTTATCTATCTTAAAATCGGGAAAAGCAAAAGCAATTCGTTTTTCTACCTTGGAAGTAATTTGTAAAGCCTTAAATTGCCAACCATCCGATATTTTAGAATATCAACAAGATTAATAAAATAATAAAAACACAAATTATGAAATCACTTTTTACAACATTATTATTACTTATAACATTTACTATTTCATCACAAGAAATTCCTTCGAAAATAAAGGTTGCTTTAGAAAACGATGATGTAAAAACATTAAAGAAAGCACTAACTAAAGAGAATATTAATAAATGTTATGACGCAGGAAACGAGAGCTACTCTTTTTTAATTTCAGCAATAAAATTAAATTCAAAAGAGTGTTTTAAGAAGCTTGTGAGTAAAAAAGCTGATTTAAATAAAAGTTGTAATGGTCAAGCGCCAATTATCTATGCTGCAAAACACGGAAGGTTAGAAATGGCTAAAAAACTTATTGCAAAAGGAGCAAGTCTAGAAAATAAGTGGAGAGGTAGAACTGCTTTATTTTATGCTAAGAAGCACAGGCAAAAAGAAGTTTCAGATTATTTAGCGAGTTTAGAAAATTAATTCAAATTTCGCTTTTCAGCAAAAAAACGTTTTAAGAGTTGAGAACATTCGTTTTCTAAAATTCCGCTAACAGATTTTGTCTTCGGATGTAAAGTTGTTTTTAAGTTCACAAAACCTCTTTCTGGTTCAGATGCTCCATAAACAATCTTTCCGATTTGCGTCCAATAACTCGCACCGGCACACATTTGACAAGGTTCTAGTGTAACATATAACACACAATCTTTTAAATATTTTCCACCTAAAAAATCAGCTGCAGCTGTAAAAGCCTGCATCTCTGCATGTGCCGTTACATCATTTAATGTTTCTGTTAAATTATGCGCTCTCGCAATAATTTGATCTTTAAATACGACAACTGCTCCAACAGGAACTTCCCCTTTATCAAAAGCACTTTCTGCTTCCTGTAAGGCTTTTTTCATAAAATAAATATCGTCAAAAGGTTGTATCATTTTTTATAATTTAGGTTCTCTTTTTACTTTTACTCCCTTAAATACTCCAAGAATTATAAAAACATTTGCTATAATTCGTGCCCAAAAACCAAAATCATATTCATCGGAAGTTATTATGTTTGCTACGATAAGGACAAAACTTGCAATTAATATTAATAACGGAATATTTTCTCTTTTCATTACAATTATTCTTTTTGCAAAACAATATTACAAAAAGTTAAATTGTATTTTTGTAGTCGAATGAAAAATTTGTTAGACAACATATCAAATCCGAAAGATTTAAGAAAATTAAATCCGGAACAATTGCCTCAATTAGCAAAAGAATTGAGAGCATTTATTATTGATATTGTATCCACAAAAGAAGGTCATTTAGGAGCTAGTTTAGGAGTGATCGAATTAACAATAGCGCTGCATTATTTGTTTGACACACCAAACGATTTGTTAGTTTGGGATGTTGGTCATCAAGCGTATGTTCATAAAATTTTAACTGATAGAAAAGATGTTTTTCATACCAACAGACAATTCGGAGGAATTGCAGGTTTTCCGTCAAGAACAGAAAGTGAATATGATGCTTTTGGCGTTGGCCATTCATCAACCTCTATTTCTGCTGCGCTAGGAATGGCAATTGCATCTAACTTAAAAGGAAAAACAGAAAAACAACATGTTGCGGTTATTGGTGATGCTTCTATTGCAAGCGGAATGGCTTTTGAAGCCTTGAATCATGCAGGAGTTTCTAATGCAAATTTACTCATCATTTTAAATGACAATGCTATTGGTATTGATCCTTCCGTTGGTGCTTTAAAAGAGTATTTAACAAAGGTAAAAACAGATAAAAGGTTAGCCGTACAAAACAATATTATCAAAGCTTTAAATTTTGACTATTCTGGACCAATTGACGGTCATAATTTACCCAAGGTGCTATCAGAATTAGAACGTTTAAAAAGCGTAAAAGGGCCGAAATTTTTACATATAATTACGACAAAAGGAAAAGGTTTACAGCAAGCTGAAGAAGACCAAGTAACGTATCATGCTCCAGGGAAATTTGATAAAATTTCTGGTGAACGCATCAAAAAAGAGGCGAGTCCTTATACTAAATATCAAGATGTTTTTGGAAAAACTATTCTAGAATTAGCAAAACAAAATGATAAAATTGTTGGAATTACACCAGCAATGCTAACAGGTAGTTCTTTAAAGTTTATGTTCCAAGAATTCCCAAAAAGAACTTTTGATGTCGGTATCGCAGAACAACATGCTGTTACTTTGGCTGCAGGAATGGCAACACAAGGTTTAATTCCGTTTTGCAATATTTATTCTACGTTTTTACAACGTGCTTACGACCAAGTAATTCATGATGTTGCTTTGCAAAATTTACCCGTTATTTTTTGTTTAGACAGAGCTGGTTTAGTAGGTGAAGATGGCGCAACTCATCATGGTGTTTTTGATTTAGCATATCTAAGATGTATACCAAACTTAATTATTTTTGCACCAAGAAATGAAATTGAATTGCGTAATATTTTATATACAGGACAATTAGGCTTAAAAAATCCGATTGCAATTCGATACCCAAGAGGAACCGGAACTATTATTGATTGGCAACAACCTTTTGAGAAAATCGAAATTGGAAAAGGAGTTTGCTTAAAGGAAGGAAAAAATATTGCTATTTTATCCATTGGAACTATTGCTAAAAATGTTGAAGAAGCTTTAGAGTTGATTGATAAAAACTTCGACAAGCTCAGTTCAAGTTCCTTGTTTTCACATTTTGATATGCGTTTTGCAAAACCTTTGGATGTACAATTATTACATCAAATTTTTGAAGAACATCAAACCATTATCACGATTGAAGACGGAACCGTAAAAGGTGGTTTTGGTACTGCTATTTTAGAATTTGCTTCTAAAAATAATTATCCAAATGAAATTAAAACTTTAGGAATTCCGGATGAATTCATAGCACATGGCAGCGTTGTAGAACTCTACAATAAAGTTGGTTTGGATGCCATTACTTTAAAAAACACATTTGAAAACATAGTATAAAAAAAGACGCTAAAATTAGCGTCTTTTTTTAATTTTAAAACTGAGTAATAAATTACTCAATTACTATTTTACTTGAAGATTTTTTATTGTTTTCATCAACGATACTTACGATATAAACTCCAGCATTTAAATTCACTGAAACTTCTTGTTTACCATTTGATGTAAAATCTATTTCTTTCGCATATACTTGCTTTCCTGTAATACTAAAAATATTCACTTTAGCTAATCCTAATGAGCTTTCAGCTTGTAAAGTGAAGTTTCCATTAGAAATAGTAGGATATACTGTAAATGCTTTTTTATCTGTAAAAACAGCATCAACAGAAGCAACAGCATCTGTAAATTGTCCAGAGAAAATACCTCTACCATACGTTGCTGCAAAAACCATATTATCATCTCTTAAATCTAAATCAGTCACTTTTACATTAGACATTCCGTTGTAAGATTGAATCCAAATAGGAGATGCTGCAAAAAAATCTGCCGTTCTCCAAACACCTAAATCTGTACCAATAATTACTTCTTCGATTCTTAAAGGGTTTTGTAAAATTGCTTTTACAGGAATATCTGGTAAGTTTCCTTCTTTAGCAGACCAATTAGCTCCGCCATCGTTTGTGTACCAAATATTTTGAACTCCATAATTGTGCATCGTTACAAAAATCTCATCTTCGTTAGCCCCGAATTCTATATCAGAAACAGAACCTATAAAATCAGGACCTGTAATCTCTGACCAAACAGGGAATCTTTCCCTAGTTCCTTCTATTTTTATTATTTTACCATTTTTTAAACCAACAAATAAATTAGATAAACTTGTTGTGTGAGGAGAAACAGTTAAAGCAGAAGGTTCTGAATCCATTAAATCAGCAGAAGATAAATTTATTCTAGCAACCGTCCCTAATTTAATATTTTGGTACATTCTTACAATGTAATTGGTACCACTAGAATAATTAGAGTACAAAATATCGAAATTAGAATCTAAAGCTTCTTGATTGATGAAATCTCCATTAGACCCACTTTCTGAATTAATAACTCTTACATTACCAGTTGCTAAATCGTATAATTTAATATTGCCATTGTACACATAATTTGCGATACAATAAGTATCTGTACCGTCTTGGTCGAAAAAGCTGTAAGCTCCGTCACCACCTTGTCTTTCATAAAAACTATTAACTCCAGCAGTTGCATCTTCTATTAATAACGATCCATTATCTTGCGCACCTGCTAAAAAGTATTCATTACCAGAAAAAGCAGTTGTAGGCGCAACGCCAACTGTATAAAACTGCAAGGTATTATACCCTTTTTTTCTAGGGGCAATATCTACACCTCCATTATCAGAAAAATACACTCCACCATCATTAGAAAAAACAATTCTAGATGAAGTAGAGAAAGCTAGCCCGTGTTGATCTGCATGTACTTCTTGGAAACCAAAACCACCATACCAGTGAGATAATTGACCCCAAGTAGTTCCACTATCTGAAGTTTTAAATAAATCAACACCTCCAACATAGACAATAGTATCATCGTTTGGATCTACTTTTAGTAATAAATCATAAAAAGCTTGTCCTCTCGTAAAATCGGTTGCTGTAATACCATTATCAGCGTCATTTGGTAATGCTAAGGTAGCAACCGTTGTAAAATTATCAGTTGTTTTATAAATACCTACAGGTGCAGATCCAGATTGTTGAGCTAAAACATAAACAGTGTTTGCATTTTGTTTAGAACAAGCTATTTCTGTTCTAATACCGTTAGGAACAGTATGTACTAATGTAAACGTGTTTCCATCTGTAGATTGAAAAATCTTACCCCCACCAACACCAAAAGTGTTTGATTTTGTCGATACATAAATAGAATTATCTGCTGCAATTTTTATATTGTTAGGTTCTAGTTCTTCGCCAGCACTTAATACTAATTTTGAAAAATTAGAACCGTCTGTAGATTTATAGACTCCTATTTCTTCAACACCTAATATAGCTCCTGAGTAATAAGTATCTCCTGCAGCAAAAAACACTTCAGAAACACCGTTATTATTTCTTACCACTAAATCATTTATATGTTGAATCCCTGGTGAAATAGTATATCCTGAAGTGTTAGCGCCTGGTGTTAATGTTCCATTTACACCACTTCCTAATGCTGCAACAATGGTGTCTCCATCTTCCATAGAAATCATTGCAGATGGAATTGTAATATTTAATGCGTTTCCTTCTGCTTCAAAACCTAAACCGTCGCCACCCATAGGAATTGGGTCTCCAGTTACGTTATTCATTACAATAACCGCAATCGCACCTGCATCTTGTGCACGTTTTACTTTATCATCAAAATTACAAGCTCCTCTTCTTATCAGTGCAATTTTCCCATTCATTGCTGCAGCATTTACTAAAGCAGCACAACCATCATCTGTAGGTGCTTCGCCGTCGATAGCTAAAACAAAGTCGTTTGTAATAACTGTACTTAAACTCCCTCCAAAACCTGTTGTTACAATAAAGTCATATTCTCCTGCAATAGAAGAAGGGCTATTGATTGTAAAAATAGATCCTGGAGAAGTGTCTACAAAAGTATCTCCAGTAACACCTCCAAAAACATGGTTCCACGTAGCTCCTCCATCAATGGTTTTCCAAAGTCCGTTTCCAACAGCATCACCGCCTGTATAAGACTCTCCTGTACCTACATACCAAATATTAGAATTGTTTGGATCTACTGCTATAGAAGAAACCGATAAGTTTTCGGTAATTCCAACTTGAGACCAAGCTGAATTTACATCAGAAATTTTTGAGTTTTTCCATAAACCTCCACTTACACCACCAGCGTAAACGGTTTCTTGAGAAACATCATTAGGATCAAAAAGAACCACTCTTGTTCTACCACCAACATTGTCTGGACCTCTTTCTTCCCAAGCATTATCAGTAGCATCTCCTGGAGCTCTTTGTGCTAATCTTTCTGAATTTAATTCCTCTTGTAATTGTAATAATTCTCTTTTATGAGTACGCCCAGTAGCTGGGTTTATTTCATTTAAATATTCTTGTTCAAAATATGCGTTTGGCGACAAAGACAATGCTTTTCTTTCTTTTTTAGATAAATCCATTGTTTTGTTAAACGAATGATTTTTTAGAAAAGTTGCATGTTTACCTCGTAGTTCCTCTATTTCTGTTTGTTGTGTTAGAGCATTATATGCAAAAGCAATTGCTGCAAATAACACAATTGAAAGGAGTAATTTTTTCTTCATTTTCTTTTGTTTTGTTTTATTTCTAATTTATCGTTGCCAAATTTAATTAAAATTTATTTCTCTAGAATATATTTCCTGTTAATTTTTTATGCATTCTAATGGCATAACTATCTGACATACCAGCAACATAGCTGCAAATCAACATAATTCTGCTATATAAATTAGCACTTTCTATTTGATACTCTTCTGGTAATAAATTTAAGACTAACGTGTCATAATTAGATGAAGTTCCATCGAACTTATTATTTAACGAACTCACAAAAACATCTAACAAGTCTGCAATAATTCTATAACCAGCAACTTCTTTTTCTACAACCTCTTTGCTTTTGTAAATTTTATCAACACTTATTTTAATAATGTCGTTAATTTGTGCCTCGTAAGCACATTTATCTAATAAAGATTTATCAAAAGTTCCGTTTAAAATTGCTTCTTCATTTGCTAGAAAAATATCTACAGCTTCATTAATTAACACCCCAATTGCTAAGGCTCTTAAATAACTTACCCTGTCTTTTTTATAAGGCAAGGAATGATATTTTTTGCTATCAATGGTATCTTTTACCAACTTAATCATATATTCTAAAGCGAATTCTTCTTCAATTAAGCCCAAGTTTATTCCGTCTTCAAAATCAATAATTGTGTAACAAATATCATCTGCCGCTTCTACTAAATAGGCTAATGGATGTCTATAAAAAGAAACATCTTCTGTTGTCGATTTTTGCATCAAACCTAAATCTTTAGCAACATCTAAAAATTCTATTTGTTCTGATTGAAAGAACCCATATTTTTTATCTACAATATGGGTTGTTGGTTTTTTTGGTAAGCTTTCCTTCGGATATTTTAGAAAAGCACCCAACGTTGCATAAGACAATCTTAATCCTCCAGAAACCCCTTCTCTGGTTTCTGTTAAAATTTTAAATCCGTTTGCATTCCCTTCAAAATCTATTAAATCTTGATATTCTTTTGCAGATAATTGTTCTTTATATTTTGCTCCTTTTCCTGATTTAAAATACTCCCCAATTGCTTTTTCTCCTGAATGCCCAAAAGGCGGATTTCCAATATCGTGGGTTACAGATGCTGCTGCTACAATAGCGCCAAAATCGTTAAAAGTGTATCCTAATTCTTGTAATTCCGGATGACGTTCTAACAAGACTTTACCCACTCTTCTACCCAAAGTTCTACCCACAACAGATACTTCTAAACTGTGTGTTAAACGTGTATGTACAAAGTCGGTTTCTGATAACGGAATTACCTGTGTTTTGTCTTGTAAACTTCTAAATGCTGATGAAAATATGATTCTATCAAAATCCACATCAAAACCTAAACGTGTTTCGTCTTGTGCTGCTCTTGGTCGTATTTGTGTATCGCCAAAGCGTTTTAAAGAAAGGAGTTGTATCCAGTTCATGGTTGTTTTTATTTAATGATAAGATTCCTGCCTGCGCAGGAATGACAGAAAGAACGAAAATACAAAAAAAGAGAAGCCTTTCGACTTCTCTTTCAACTCTTTATTAATTAATTTAAACGATTACCCTTCGCAACTTGCGCAGTCTTTCTTTTGTTTAAATTTTTGTGCTGCATTCATACTGTGTTGGTAATACATCGATTTTACACCTAATTTCCATGCAGTAATATATACATCATTTACATCTTTAATTGGCATATCTGGGTGTACCATAATATTTATAGATTGTCCTTGATCTATATGGTTTTGTCTATTTGCCGCTTGGTAAACAATTACTTTTTGATCTATTTCTGAATAGGTTTTAAACACATCTTTCTCTGCTTCTGTTAAAATATTTAAATGTTGTACAGAACCATCATTGTCTCTAATACTTTTCCAAACATCTGAAGTACTTTGACCTTTTTCTTCTAATAATTTTTCTAAAATCGGATTTCTAATTGTCGTTTTTATCTTCGCAATATCTTTTACATAAATATTAGACCAAATTGGTTCAATACCTTGTGATACTTGTCCTAAAATAAATGCAGACGATGTCGTTGGTGCTATTGCGTTTAAAGTTGTGTTACGTCTTCCGTATCCTTTTAACACTGCTGGTTCACCATACATTTTAGCCATTTCTTCGGATGCTTTGTATGATTTCTCTTTAATAACCTTAAAGATTTCACTATTTAAAGTATATGCTTCTGGGCTATCAAATGCTAACATTTTAGATTGTAATAATGAATGCCAACCTAAAGCACCTAAACCTAAAGCTCTATTCTCTTTTGCAAATTTATAGGCTTTTTCCATAAAACGAAACGTAAACTGATCGTCTCTATCTGATGAATCTTTATATACTTCTAATTTATTGATAAATTCTTGCATTACTGCATCTAAAAAGAAAGCAAGTGTTTCTACAGCATCTGTATCTTTCCACTCTTCATAATGCACTAAATTAACAGATGATAAACAACAAACAAAAGACCAGTCTTCATTAGAAGGTAACATTATTTCTGTACATAAATTACTTGCGTAAATTTCATGATTTTTGTCTTTGTAAACATCTACCGTTCCATTATTTGCATTGTCTCTAAAAAGAATATATGGATATCCTATTTCTCCTCTTCTTTGTAATATTTTTGCCCAAATACTTCTTTTTTCTACATCGCCATCAATCATTGCTTGCATCCACTCGTCACTTACTGTAACACCGTGCGTCAATTCTTGTATTGGGTTTCCTTCTGTACCTATTTCTAAAAATTCTTTAATATCTTCATGATCTACTGGTAAATATGGAGAGAATCGTCCACGTCTAACCGAACCCTGACTTACAACATCAACCATTTTCTCAAACAACTGCATAATATGTACTGACCCAGATGACGAACCATTATTTTTAACATCCGCGCCTCTTTTACGTAATTTACCAAAATAACCAGAAGTACCACCTCCTAATTTAGACATCATACCAACTTCTGATTGTGAGAATAAAATATCTCCCATATCATCTGCTACATGCGAACCAAAACAACTAATTGGCAAACCTCTTTTCTTTCCGAAATTAGACCAAACTGGCGATGCTAAAGAATAATAACCCGCTGCCATGTATTTGTAAAACTTGTCAGAAAAACCATCAATTTTTAAAATACCTTCTGCATTATCTGCTATTTCACGTATTCGTTCTTCTGGTGTTGTTTTTCCTGTTAAATACCCTGACTCTAAAAATTTACGACTATTTTCTGTTAGCCATGTAATTTCAGGTTCATTTGTGTTTTTCAGCATTTTCTCTCTAGCGGCATTTCTTGCTTGAATTAATTTTTCGTGATCAGTAAGTTCTGTCGTTGTTGAGGTCTTTTGGTTGTTGAGGTTCATAATTTAAAATAAGTCGTCGCTGGTTATACTTTTAGTTCTTTTGCTATAATTGATAGATCTCTTTACGAAAAAATCACCATGTTTGGTTCCTATGATTTCATCATCAAACCAATCTGTTTTAGATAATAATACTTGATCTACTTCAAATATTTTTGTAATCCCTATACTTTCTAAAGAATTATTAAACCTGTTCTTAATAAATTCTTTAATTACACTTTTAGGTAAAAAATCTAATTCTCCTTTTTCAAAAATCCAATCAATTAGTTTGCTTTCAGACTCAAAAGCTTCTCTACAAGTCTCTTGTACTGTTAAACTATGGTTTTCATCAAACCACTCTGGATTTTCTTCTTTAATAATTTTAATAAGATCTATACCAAAATCTCCGTGAATCTGCTCTTCTTTAGAAGTAGCTTCTACCACATTAGAAATTCCTTTTAACACATTTTTATGCTTATTAAAAGCCATTATAATAAGGAACTGAGAAAATAAAGATACGTGCTCTATAAATAAAGAGAATAAAATAATAGATTCTGAAAACTCTTTATTGTCTTCACTATTTACGTTTTTTAATGCCGCCTCTAAGTAATTAACACGTTTCATAATTACAGGGTTTTTCTTTAAGTTTTTAAACTCATTATTTAACCCTAAAACTTCTAATAAATGTGAATATGCATCATGATGACGTACTTCACTTTCTGCAAATGTAGAACCAACCGAACCAATTTCTGGCTTTGGCATTTTTTTATAAATGTCTCCCCAAAAAGTTTTAACAGCTACTTCTATTTGAGAAATTGCCAACATGGTGTTTTTTATAGCATTTTTCTCTACCTCTGTAAGAGAGGTCTTAAAATCCTGTATATCACTTGTGTAATTAAACTCTGTATGAATCCAATAAGAATGCCTAATAGCATCTACATATTCGTTTAAAGCAGGATAATCATAAGGTTTTAAATTTATTCTTTTCTCAAAAATATTACTTTTCCTACTTCTTGTTTGCTCGTCTCTATATAAAATATAAGCCTTTGCAACATCGTGAAAAGGACTATCCATTAATTTATATTCAACAATGTCTTGAACTTGTTCTACTGTAGGTGTATAATTAGGTTCATTTAACTTTCTTTCTAATAAAGTACCGTTTACAATCTTCGAAATCGCAATAGCATCTTCTCTAGTACCGTTATTTACGGTAAGCATTGCTTTTTCAATAGCATTAATAATATTTTCTAACTCAAAAGTGGTGATTTCAGAGTCTCTTTTTATGATATGGGTGATTTTCACAGTAAATTGTTGTTATTTGAAAGTTAATTCATCGTTAAAACGACTTCTACAAAGATTCACTTTTTTGTTTCAAAATGAAAGTTATACTTATTCACAAAACCTTGAAGTTTTTAACAAAATAGCATTTTTTTTCACTTTTACACATTTTTTGCGATATCCTCAATTATCTGATAATCAGATAAATAAAACATTAAAAAAACTTAAAACCCTAATTCTATTGACTTTCCCTAAAAATTCTTTTTTATCTCTATTATGAATTGTTTTTAAAAAAAAATGTTCTCTCTTTTATCTATACCTCATCTTTAAATAACATTTTTAATTCAAAATAATCAAAAATGTTATTGTGATACATTATATATTGTATCTTTGCATCATTATTAACATATATATTATATTATTTTGAAAAAAGGAACAGTAAAATTCTTCAACGAATCTAAAGGATTCGGATTTGTAACAGAAGATGAATCAAATACAGAGTATTTCTTACATGTATCAGGATTAATTGACGAAGTTAGAGAAGGCGACGCAGTAGAGTTTGACCTTAAAGAAGGTAGAAAAGGTTTAAATGCAGTAGACGTTAGAGTTATCTAATAACTATTTTTTAAATTTTTTACAAAACAGAAGATCGTCTAAAATATTTTAGACGATTTTTTTTTGCCTTATTTTTTCAAAAATATTTAACTTCTGATGAAAAGTAGATTTCCGAAAATTGTACAAATTGCAATTATTTCTGTGTATTTAATTTTTTTAGCAGGCGCTGTTGTTAGAATGACTGGTTCTGGAATGGGATGTCCTGATTGGCCAAAGTGTTTTGGCTACTACATTCCACCAACTTCTGAAGAACAAATTACCTGGAAACCAAATAGTGAGTATAAAGAAGGTTTTATAATTATTAAAGACGAAGTTTTATTTGTTGCTGAAAATGATATTAAAACTGCATCGGAATTCAATAAAAATAATTGGAAAAACTACACAAAACACGATTACGCCAAGTTTAATAAATTTCATACTTGGACTGAATATATAAATAGACTGACTTCTGTTTTATCAGGTTTCGTTTTCTTATTCCTACTTTACGGAGCAGTTAAGTTCTGGAAAACAAAAAAATCAATTCCTTTATTAGCTTTTGCAGCTTTCTTTTTAATGCTCGTTGAAGCTGCCATGGGTAAAATGGTCGTGGATACCAATTTAAAACCAGGAATGATTACCATACACATGGTTCTTGGGTTGGTTATTATTGCGCTCTTACTACAGTTAAAGTTTATTGTTTCTGAGGGTAAAAAGAAGTATAATTACAATTCAATCTTTAATAAATTACTACTTGTTTCTGTCGTCTTTTCTTTGATTCAGATTGCAATGGGAACTCAAGTAAGACAATTTATAGACGAACAAGTAAAACTTTTTGGTTTTGAAAACAAAGACTATAGTTTAATGAATCCGAGTTTTAAATTCTACTTTCATAGATCGTTTACAATTGCGATTGTATTGGTAAACCTAGGATTGTTTTATCTAAATCAAATAAAAAACTTAGGCTATAAATTAGTGAATTGGATTGTGTTTTTAATCTTCCTAGAAACCATCACAGGTATTTTAATGTATTATGCGGAATTTCCTTTAGGAACACAGGCGATACACTTATTATCTGGCGCTATTTTATTTGGATTGCAATTTTATTTATGGCTGCAAAGTCGCTTTGCGAAGTAGGCAGTGTTCAGCAGTAGTCTGCAGACTCTATTTGCGCAACAGTAAGAAACTGAAAACTGCAACTGTAAACTGAATACTAAAATTACGGATGTGCATTTACCCAAACTTCGCCATCTGAAAAATGTTCTTTTTTCCAAATAGGAACTGTTTCTTTTAACGTATCTATCGCAAATTCACAGGCCTCAAAAGCTGCTTTTCTATGTTTTGATGAAGTGGTAATAATTACAGGAATATCACCAATTTGCAACATTCCTTCTGCGTGATGAATGGCTATTTTTTTGATGTCAAATTTTTCTAAAGCCAAATCTGCAATTTTTTGCATTTCCTTAATTGCCATTGGCCTGTAGGTCGAAAAATCTAATTGAGTAACCTCTTTACCTTGCGTATCATTTCGAACTGTACCAATAAATGCAGAAATTCCACCACAAGAAGCATCCTCTACAAAACGGTAACATTCTTGTAAATCTAATTTCTCTGATGTGATTTTTATTAAAGTTCTTTTCATTGATGAACAAAAATAGGAAAACAAAATTGTATTTTTACAACTAATTATTTATAGATACAAATTTTCACAAATCAAATATTTGAAACTTATTAAAATGAAAAATATTTTTAGAATTATCAGTTTTTTAGAAGGAGTATCTTACTTATTACTACTATTTATTGCAACCCCAATTAAACATTTTTTGGAAGATGCTTCTTACGTAAAGATGCTAGGAATGCCTCATGGAATTCTTTTTATGATATACGTTGTTTTGGCGATTATGCTCAAAAAAGAAATGAACTGGAACGCTAAAAATTTAGGAATTGTTTTAGTTGCCTCTATTTTACCTTTTGGAACTTTTTATATTGATAAGAAGTATTTTAGGTAGTTTTTAACCTCCACTAACAGGTGGAATTACAGCAACTACATCATTTTTCTCTAAAACTAAATCATCCGCTGCATAGCTCTCATTTACTGCAATTGCATAAGAATCTAAATTTTGTAATTGAGGATAATTTTTCTTTAACAAACTTTTAAAGTCAAGAACTGTTGAAGCTTCAGAAAGCGCTAAGTCTATATTTGAAGCGCCGACTAAGTCTGTTGTAATCCCGAAAAAGAGTGTTTTTATTTTCATGAGTAACAAAGATAAAAAGTATTAGTTTAATATTTTAAATCTGAACAAGAATCCATCATTTTTAATTCCTGCATGAAAAGATTTTACATAATCAATTCTTAAAAAACGCCATTTACCAAAACCTATATTATCAAATCCTACAGAATATTCTGTGTATGGTTTAGTCTCTGCCATAAACAAACTTTTTGCGCCTCCAACTAAATGGAAATTCAGTTTATTAATTAACGGAATTTTACCCAAAAATGCGCCTTTAAAATTATGTTCGATATGTGCTTCTGCATATTTATCATTCGTATAAAATTGGTAATACGGTAACAACCCAAAACTATTTAATTGATTGTCTGTGATAAAAAACAATTGGTTTCCATTGGCTTGTAAATTATCCATAAAAGCAATACTTTTCCTTTTCAAGAACATTCCTCCTCTAATATTGTAGGCTAAGTTTCCATAATTTCCTGTCGCTATATTTTGTTTTATGTTCGCTACAAATACATCAGAATTTAATTCAGAATTTGAGGCTCCGAAATTTTTTCTATACATTAAATTCAACGTTGGATATTTGGGATTGCCAACATTAAACTTCCGATTAGGATATGATAAATATTTTTGATTGAAAACAAAAGTTGCACCCACTTTTAAAGAAGCAATTTTGTGTTCTGAAAATACCGTATTCGTGTAATTTGTTGGATCTAAAGGATTATTAGACGTATAAGGTTCCGTTTCACTTTGACGCGCAAAAGAATAATTACTGGTATTAAAAAGTGGTTTTCTATTCGCATATTCTAAAGATGACGAAAAATAGATACCGTTTTTAATTTCTTCAGAATAACTGATTTCTGCGAATTCCTTTTCATAAATTTTCATGTGATTTTCTCTCCTTAATAAAGAACGAATCATATTGTCTAATTTAGAAATTGGTTGCTTTCCATTAAACTGAACCGTTTTTACACCTCCGGAAATAGCCATTTTTGGTCTAGAAATATTATTCCATTTTTTATTAAAAGAGAACGTTGGTCTTACTTTTTTATCAGAAAAACCATAAGCAACATTAACACCTGCATTCCACCAAGCTCCTTTTTTATTCAACGTTTTAAAATAACTTGCGCCTACAGAAGTATTAAAACCTTGCACTGTATTAAATCCTAAATCGCCTATAAAACCGTTATAAGACAAAGACCATTTTTCATGAGAATTTCGATACGTATACCCTGTAACCGGAGAAAGAAAACTAAATTTATTTTGCTTTTTATCTACAGAGTCTAAATATTTTTTAGATTTCCGCATCACCTTAATACTGTCTTTAATTTTGTAATCATTTACCTCTTCCGTGGTTAAAGGAACAGATCTTAAGCTCGTCCAATAAGAAGCGTCTTTTTCTGTAGCTTCTTTCTCAAAAGTTAACACTTCGTTTGTAAATGTTTTATCCGTGAAATTGGGTGTGAAATTATAATTAGAAAAGGCAGCAGAAAATCGTCCATCAAACTTAAATCCGAATGCATTTACTTTAAAATCGATACTTTGACTAATTAAAACCCAAGCATCATTTTTATCAGAATAATTATAGTTTTGCTTCAGTTTTAAAACATCAACCACAGGTATATTTACTTGTGCTCCAGTAACTGAAACATCTGCACCATACAACGCCCAATCATCTTCTACAATATATAAAGAACCGCTAAAAACACGATCGTTTTTACGTTTCGGAATGATGTTTATTTTATTGATCAGGTTTCCGTTTTTATCATAAAAAGTTCCTTCTAATTTAAATTTATAGTAGCTAAAAGCGTTGGTAGAAATTGGCGAAATCAAATCATTCCCAAACTCAACACTATTTTCATAAAAGTTGATATTTGCATCTTCTGCCCTATTAAAACTGATGCCATTATCTTGCCCACTGACTTTAGAAGCAATAATATTTTCTTTAAAATTTTTAGGTTTCTTCTGAAATTTAATCTCAGACATCGTTTCAGAAAGGTAAACAATTCCGCTTCTTGTAGAGTCTAATCCTCCGCCAAAATCACCTAAAGTCTGACCTAAAAACTTCTTTGGAGCATCTTTAATCCGATACAAACCACGTGAATAAAATTGAGCTGTATAATTTGCAAACTTATCTGTATTCTTCTCTTTATTCGCAATTACATTTCTAATAATCCGATTCGCAGGGTTGTCTTTTGTCGAGATTAAAATCTCACTTAACGCCACACTTTCTTCCTCTAATTCCACATTCAATTCAAAAGGAAAAGAAGTAATATCTACCTCCTTTTTTAGCGTTTTAAATCCTAAAAACTGAAAAACAATCGTATATTTTCCTTTCTTCCTGAGTTCTAAAGCATATTCTCCATTATCATTAGATGTCGTTCCTGTAACTGTTTTACTTAAATAAACACTCACTAATGAAAGAGGATTCTTTTTAGTATCTGTAATTTTTCCTTTTACTTGCGCAACAAAAGTTGATGAAACAAAAAGAAAAAATAGCATCGTAATTTTTTTCATGACTAGTTTTAGTTAACAGACGCAAACATAAAGTTTATGTTACAAGAAAAAGTTTAAATTTTGTTAAACAACCTTTAAATAAAACAAAAAAGTAAAAGCGTGTTTGAAATTCTAATTTACGAAGAAATACAATACTTCCTTAGACCATAAAAAAGAAATGCTAGAAACATCAAAATAAAATAAGTAAAAAATCAACCCAAAAAAGGGCAAAAATTACTGATATAAAGAGAAATACGCAATCCTTAAAAGATTAAAAACTTCCCTTGCTCTTTCACTGAAAAGCATATATTTGTATGCCTAATAAGTAAACAACTATTTTATGAGCGATTCTAGAAAAAGACACGAAGCTTTATTGTATCACGCAAAGCCAAAGCCCGGAAAAATTGAGGTTGTTCCTACTAAAAAATATGCTACTCAACATGATTTAGCACTTGCTTATTCCCCCGGAGTTGCAGAGCCTTGTTTAGAGATTGCCAAAAACAAAGAAAACGTTTACAAATATACTGCTAAAGGAAATTTAGTTGCCGTAATTACAAACGGAACAGCTGTTTTAGGTTTGGGTGATATTGGCCCAGAAGCCTCAAAACCAGTAATGGAAGGAAAAGGATTACTTTTTAAAATATTTGCTGATATTGATGTTTTTGATATTGAAGTTGATGCAACGGATGTAGAGCTTTTTATACAAACCGTAAAAGCAATTGCGCCTACATTTGGAGGAATTAATTTAGAAGATATCAAAGCTCCTGAAGCTTTTGAAATAGAAAGAAGATTAAAAGAGGAATTAGATATTCCGGTAATGCACGATGATCAACACGGAACAGCAATTATTTCTGGTGCCGCTTTAAAAAACGCTATTGAGATTACAGAGAAAGATATTTCTACTGTAAAAATTGTAGTAAACGGCGCAGGTGCTGCTGCAATTTCTTGCACACGCTTGTACGTGAAATTAGGGGCAAGAAAAGAAAATATTGTAATGTGTGATAGCAAAGGTGTTATCCGAAAAGATAGAGAAAACTTAACGTCACAAAAGGCAGAATTTGCCACTGACCAAGATCTGAGTACACTTGATGAAGCAATGCAAAATGCAGATGTTTTTATCGGACTTTCTACGGGAAATGTAGTTACTCCAGAAATGCTATTATCGATGGCAAAAGATCCCATTGTTTTTGCAATGGCAAACCCTATTGCTGAAATAGATTACGATGTAGCAGTTGCTACAAGAAAAGATATTATTATGGCTACGGGTAGATCAGACCATCCTAACCAAGTAAATAATGTTCTTGGATTTCCTTTTATTTTTAGAGGTGCTTTAGATGTTAGAGCCACCAAAATTAATGAAGAAATGAAAATGGCTGCCGTACATGCTTTAGCGGATTTAGCTAAGAAATCTGTACCAGAACAAGTAAATATTGTATATGATGAAGTAAGCCTATCTTTTGGTAGAGAATACATCATTCCAAAACCATTTGATCCAAGATTAATTTATGAAATTCCGCCAGCAATTGCAAAAGCAGCAATGGATTCTGGAGTTGCTTTAGAACCAATTTCTGATTGGGATAAGTACCGAGAAGAATTAATGGAAAGATCTGGTTCTGGAAGCAAAGAAATTAGAATGATTCACAACAGAGCTAAAAGCAATTTAAAACGAATTGTTTTTGCTGAAGCGGATCATTTAGATGTTTTAAAAGCAGCACAAAGAGTGCATGAAGAAAAACTTGGAAAACCTATTTTATTAGGTAGAAAAGATTTGATTTTAGCGTTAAAAGAAGAAATTGGCTTTACTGCTAATGTGCCAATTTTTGATCCAAAAACAGATGAAGAAAAAGAACGCAGACATCGTTTTGGAGAAGCTTATTGGACAAGAAGACAACGTAAAGGAAGGACTTTATCTGAAGCAAAAAAATTAATGCGTGAGCGTAATTATTTTGGAGCAATGATGGTCAATGAAAATGAAGCTGATGCTTTGGTTACTGGTTATTCTAGACCTTACCCAACTGTGGTAAAACCAATACTTGAGTTAATTGAAAAAGAAAAAGGCATTTCTAAAATTGCAGCTTGTAATTTAATGTTGACCAAACAAGGTCCATTATTTTTAGCAGATACAACGATCAATATCAATCCTTCAGCAAAAGATTTGGTAAAGATTACTCAAATGACGTCAAACTTGGTGAAAATGTTTGGTATGAAACCAAATGTAGCCATGTTGTCTTTTTCTAATTTTGGTTCTTCAAATACAGAGACCTCAAAAAAAATTAGAGAAGCGGTTACTTTTATTCATCGCAATTATCCTGATGTAATTGTCGATGGAGAAATACAAGCAGATTTTGCATTGAATCCAGAAATGCTCGCAAAAGAATTTCCGTTTTCTAAATTGAATGGTAAAAAAGTTAATGTTTTAATTTTTCCGAATTTAGAATCTGCAAATATTACTTATAAACTATTAAAACAAGTGCAAGGCGCAGAATCTATTGGGCCTGTAATTTTAGGTTTAAGCAAAGCAGTACATGTTTTTCAATTAGGTGCAAGTGTAGATGAAATGGTAAATATGTCAGCTTTAGCATGTGTTGATGCTCAGCAAAGAGAAAAGAACAAATAATTTATTACATTAGAGCCTTAAAAAAAACTATGATTACACAGGTTAGAGGAAGATTAGTAGAAAAAAGCCCAACAGAAGTTGTTGTCGATTGCAATGGTGTTGGTTATTTATTACATATTTCTTTAAATACTTTTTCTAGTCTGCCAGATAGTGAGAACGTAATTTTATACACGCATTTATCTATAAGAGAAGATGCACACACCCTTTTTGGCTTTATCAATAAAACAGAAAGAGAAATTTTTAAATTATTGATTTCTGTTTCTGGCGTTGGTCCGAGTATTGCAAGAACAATGCTTTCATCGATGACATCCGAAGAAATACAAAACGCAATTGCTACAGAAAATGTAACGCTAATTCAATCTGTAAAAGGAATTGGATTAAAAACGGCACAAAGAGTAATTGTAGATTTAAAAGATAAAATTTTAAAAACGTTTGATATTGATGAACTTTCCATAAACTCAAGCAATACGAACAAAGATGAAGCGTTATCTGCTTTAGAGGTTTTAGGCTTTAATAGAAAACAATCTGAAAAAGTTGTAAGTGCTGTTTTAAAAGTAAACCAGGAAGCTTCTGTAGAACAAATTATTAAATCAGCTTTAAAAAATTTATAATCAATTGATCAGATTATTAAAAAACATCTTTTTATTAGTCCTTTTTACTTTTACAGTAAACTTATCGTCATACGCACAAACGAACAGTAGTCAAGATTCAACGAACGTAAAAAAAGACAGCTTACAATTAAGATACAATTTTAATCATACGCAAAGAGGAGGTCTTTTTTTAGATGATTTAGCTGAAAAAGAAATTATTTTTGATAGAGAATTAAACAGGTATGTAATTTTAGAAAAGATTGGTAAATACCATACAAAAACGCCAATTTTCTTAACTCAAAAAGAATATCAGCAATATCGTTTAAAACGAGATATGTTGGATTATTTTAAAGCGAAGGTAAGTGCAACGAATAGTAAAAAGAAAGGTTCTGCAGCTGCACAAAAAGACTTACTACCAACGTATTATGTAAACTCAAAGTTTTTTGAATCAATTTTTGGAGGAAACACTGTTAAAGTTACACCTACAGGAAGCTTAAATTTAAAACTTGGTTTTATTTATCAAAATACAGATAACCCTCAAATATCGGAAGAAAACAGAAGTAGTTTTACATTCGATTTTGATCAACAAATTAACGCAAGTATCCGTGCAAAAGTTGGTGAACGTTTAGAGTTTACTGCAAATTATGACACACAATCTACTTTCGATTTTCAAAATCTTGTAAAGATCAATTATACTCCGACAGAAGATGACATCTTACAAGGTATTGAAGTTGGTAATGTAGCAATGCCAATTAAAAACTCTTTAATAAATGGTGCTCAAAGTTTATTTGGTGTAAAAACGCAATTGAAATTTGGGAATACAAATATTACAGCTGTGTTCTCTCAACAAAATTCTGAAAGTAAAACGATCGTTGCAGAAGCAGGTGCTTCTATTCAAGAGTTTGAGTTAAGAACTACAGATTATGATAATGACAGACACTTTTTCTTGTCTCAATTTTTTATAGATAATTATGCGAATTCTTTAAAAAACTACCCTTTAATAAGTAGTCAAGTTAATATTACAAGAATAGAAGTTTGGGTAACGAACAGAAATGGAAGTACCGAAGATTTTAGGAGTATTGTTGCTTTCGCGGATATTGGAGAATCTAATAATAGTAATAGTACCTACAAAAATCTTGTAAATGATAATGGGACTGTACAAAGTACAAATCCTGTAAGTGTAAATGTTAACTTAAACAATATTCCAACCACAATAAATCTACCTCAAAACAATGCTAACAATATTTATAGCACGAATGTTTTAGCCGGAATTAGAGATGTTTCTACGATTGACAATACATTAAATGGCACCTTTCAAATGGAGCAAGGAACAGATTATTCTATCCTTGAAAATGCGAGAAAGCTAGATTTAAATGAATACAATTTAAACCCACAATTAGGGTATATTTCTTTAAACAGAAGATTAAATGATGGTGAAGTTTTAGCCGTTGCTTACGAATATACAGTTGCAGGTACTGTAAATGGAAGTACTGAAAAATCGTTTAAAGTGGGTGAATTTTCGAATGACGGAATTCAAGCTCCACAAAATTTAGCCGTAAAATTATTACGTAGTGAAATATTAACGACCAAAAGAGACGATGGAGCTGGTGGAGAAGAATCTTTTCCTACTTGGCGTTTAATGATGAAGAATGTGTATGCTTTAGGTGCGTATCCATTAACACAAGATGGTTTTCGTTTCGAAATTCAGTATCGAGATGATGCTACTGGTATCCCTTCAAATGTATTGCAAAATGCACAAACTACAGACATTGCGAATACGCCTTTAATTCAGGTTTTAAAATTAGATCAGTTAGACCAAAGTCAGTTTAGAACTGCAGATGGTTTCTTTGATTATGTGGAAGGCATTACCGTAAACTCTCAAAATGGATATGTTATTTTCCCAGATCCAGAACCTTTTGGAAATGGGTTAGCAAACAAATTGACAAACACAGTAGATGAAAGCTATTTGTTTAAAGAGCTGTATTTAAATACCAAAATCAACATTCAAAACAACTTTCAGAATAAAGATAAGTATTTCTTAAAAGGATATTTTAAATCAGAAAATTCTGGGGGAATTCCTATTGGAGCTTTCAATGTTCCTAGAGGTTCTGTAAAAGTGAGTGCTGGTGGAAGACAATTGGTCGAAGGTGTCGATTTCGTGGTCGATTATCAATTAGGAAGAGTACAAATTATAGACCCAGGTTTACAAGCTTCTGGAAGTCCAATAAGCGTATCAACAGAAAATAATTCGGTATTTAATCAACAAAGAAAAACCTTTATGGGTGTTGATGTTGAACACAAGTTTTCTGAGGATTTTGTGATTGGTGCAACTATTTTAAATATAAATGAAAGACCCATAACTCCTAAAGTTAATTTTGGTGCTGAACCGATAGACAATACCATGTTTGGTGTAAATATCGATTATGCTACGGAAGTTCCTTATTTTACAAAACTAGCCAACAAATTACCTTTTGTAGACACAGATGTCGTTTCTAATTTATCGGTTAGAGCAGACATGGCGTATTTATTACCAGGCACTCCAAGTGGAATCGACGTAGCCGGTGCTGCGACTTCTTATATAGATGATTTTGAAGCATCACAAATACCGATAAGTTTATTATCTCCTTTAGATTGGTACGAAGCAAGTACACCAAAATACTTTAATGGTTTCAACGGAGATCAAAATGATTTGTCCTACAATTACAAAAGAGGAAAATTAGCTTGGTATAACGTAGATCAAATTTTTTACGGAATTGGACAAAAACCGGCAAGTATTGATGCTAATGAATTATCGAGAGCAGAAACAAGACAGATTAATTACAGAGAATTATTCCCAAATGTACAGTTAGATATTACTCAGAATTCTTTAGTAAGAACATTAGATTTAGCCTATTTCCCAGAAGAAAGAGGTTCTTATAATTTTAACCCAAATGCAAGTGTTGTTGAAGGAAATGTAGTATTACCAGATCCTGAAACAAACTGGGGTGGAGTTATGCGCCCTTTAAATACCAATAATTTTGACCAAGCCAATGTTGAATATATTCAGTTTTGGATTATGGATCCTTATCAAAATTATTCCATTACAAATGCAGAAGGGTTACCACAAGGCATCAATCCTGCAGATTTAACAAATCAGGTTGGAGATTTATACATCAATTTAGGAAACATTTCTGAAGATATTGTAAAGGACAATCGCAAAATGTTCGAAAATGGTTTACCAGAAGACGGTTTAAAAGTTGATGGCACTAACGTTAACAGAACTACTTGGGGAGATGTACCAAGAAACCCATCAATTATTTATGCATTTAGTGAAGAAAATGGTGCAAGAACAAACCAAGATGTTGGTTTTGATGGTTTGAATGATACAGAAGAAAAAGCATTAGCAGATATTGGCGCTTATAGCAATTTAATAGATCCTGCAGCAGATAACTTCCAATTTTTTAGAGGAACACAATTAGATGCGATTGATGCGTCTATTATAAAGAGATATAAAAACTACAACAATACACAGGGCAACTCGCCAACGTTAGATCAATCGCCAGAATCATATCCAACCTCTTCAACAACATATCCAGATGTAGAAGACATCAACAGAGATCAAACGATGAATACTGTTGAAAGTTATTATGAGTATAAAATTTCTATGAATCAGGCAGATTTAGTAAAAGGTAGAAATTTTATTGTTGATGAAAAAACAACTTCTGTTACTTTAGAAAACGGGAATGCACAACAAACAAAATGGTATCAATTTAGAGTACCAATTAGAAATGGAGTCCCAATAAATGGAATTTCAAATTTTAACAGCATTCGTTTTATAAGAATGTTTTTAACTGAATTTAAGATGCCTGTCGTTCTTCGATTTGGTGAGCTAGATTTGGTACGTGGAGATTGGAGACGTTATACAAAAACGATAGATCCAACAATTGATCCTGATAGAGAATTAACGCAAGCTGAATTAGAAGATTTTGAAGTTGGTGTTGTTAGTATCGAACAAAATAATGGAAGCTACATTCAACCTCCAGGAATTGAAAGAGAGCGTTTACAAGGTAGCACAAGTGTACAATTGCAAAATGAACAATCTGTAACCTTAAAAGTGAACAATTTAGAGTCTTATCAGACGAGGGCTATTTATAAAAATATAAGTATCGATTTAAGACGTTTTAAAAACTTGAAAATGTTTATGCATTTACAAGAAAACGAAGGAGCAGGAACTGTCAGTGATGATGACTTTTCTGCAGTGATTCGATTAGGGACAGATTTAAATGATAATTTTTATCAAATAGAAGTTCCTTTAAAAGTATCAACAAGCGGAACTTCTGCATTCGATATTTGGCCAGAAGCAAATAATCTAGATGCTATTTTAGAATCCTTTGGAAAACTAAAAGTAGAAAGAGATGGTTTAGGCTTGATGGTGAATAATATGTATCCCGCTGAAAATTCAACTGATATTCCTGAATTTAAAATTCGAGTAAAAGGAAACCCTACACTCGCACAATTAAGAACCATAACTTTAGGAATCCGAAACAATACGACGTCAAATAAAAGTGGTGAAATTTGGTTTAATGAATTGCGTTCCGCAGGTTTTGACAATCAAGGTGGTTGGGCTGCAGTGATGAATGCCGATGCAAATTTTGCGGATGTTGCGAATGTATCTCTTTCTGGAAGTATAAAAACAATTGGTTTTGGTGATGTAGAAGACAGAGTAAATCAACGTAGTTTAGACGAAACCAAACAATATGATGTTTCTACAACCATTAATTTAGGTAAAGTTTTAACACCTAAGAAATGGGGTATTCAATTACCAATGAGTTACAGTGTGGGTGAAAAATTCATTGATCCAAAATTTGACCCTCAATACCAAGATGTTACATTAAGTGATGCGCTTGCACAAAATCCGAAAAGTGAGTTCTCTCGAGATTACACAAAAAGAACCAGCATTAGTTTTATCAATGTAAAAAAGAACAGAAACCCAAATTCTACAAAAAAACCAAGTTTTTACGATGTAGAAAATTTAGCAGTTTCTTATTCTCATAATAAAGAATTTCATAGAGATTACAATATCGAAAAGTATATTAATGAAAGTGTATCAGCTTCTGCTGCTTATAATTTCAGCTTCGATTCTAAGCCTATTGAATTCTTTAAAAATTCAAATAAATTAAAAAGCAAACATTGGAAGTTTATCAAAGACTTCAACTTTAATCCTATACCAAAAACCTTCGCTTTAAACTCTAGAATTAATAGAAATTACAACGAACAACAATCAAGGAATTTAGTAGAAGGTTTATCTGCGCAACCAGAATTAAAACAACGTAGATTTTTATTTGATTGGGATTATACCATTGGTTTTGATTTAACAAAATCGATACAATTAAACTTTAATGCTACCAATAGTTACATTTATGATGCTTTTGGAAACGGAGAAGATTTACAAATTTTTGATGATTTCTTTAACACAGGAAGACCAAATCACTATCATCAAAAACTAAATACAACTTACAATTTACCATTAAGTAAGTTTCCGGTTTTAAGTTTCATGAAAGCAGATTATGCGTATACCGCAGATTTTGATTGGCAAGTATCATCACAAGACAATACGATTGTTGAACAAATTGGGAATGTAATTCAGAATGCAAATACACATAATATAAACACGACACTTTCTTTTGAAAAGCTTTATAAGAAAATTGGTTTTGAAAAACTATTATTGTCAAAAACACAGCGTAAAAACGCAAGAGGAAAAAATACAGCAAGAATAAAACTAAAGAAAAATTTACCTCTTGGAAAGAAAATTTTAAAAGCAACTTGGGGTATTGTTACCGCAGTAAAACAAGGTAAAATAAGTTATACAGAAAACAATGGCCAATTTTTACAAGGTTATACCGAAGATATTGGCTTTTTAGGAGGCGCACCAACCTCATTCGCTTTTGGGAGTCAAGTAGATATTAGAAACAAAGCCTTAGAAAATGGTTGGTTAGTTACTAGAGTTGATGGTGGAGAATATTTTAACAAAACATACAGCAGAACTCATTATAACAAATTAGACTACACTTTTACCGTTAAGCCTTTTAAAGATTTAAAGATTGATGTTCGAGGAAATAAAATTCAAACTAGTAATATTTCTCAACAAATAGATTTAATAGAAGGACAAGATGCATTTGAAGAAGCTCCGGTTTTTGAAACTGGTAATTTTAGCACAAGTCATTCGATGCTGTCTACAGCATTTACAAATGGAGATGTGCTATTCCAAAACATGAAAGATTACAGAAGCATCATTTCTAATAGATTGGCGACAGAAACAGGAGCGTCAATTGATGGTTTTGGCAGGAACAGTCAGCAAGTTTTATTACCCGCATTTATGGCTGCTTATTCAGGAAAAAATCCAAATAAAGTAAGCACCGGTTTGTTTAGAAATATACCAATTCCGAATTGGACTTTACGTTATAATGGTTTAATGAAAATGAAATGGTTTAAAAAGAACTTTTCAACCTTTGTGCTTTCTCATGGATATCGATCTTCTTATACCATTTCTAGTTTTACAAACAACTTGCAGTATAATGATGCTACTGCTTATACGGAAAAAAATATAGCAGGTAATTACGAATCACAAAGATTAATTGCAAGTGCAACTTTGGTTGATGAATTTTCACCATTGTTAAAGATTGATATGAAAATGAAAAACTCTTTTTCTTTAAGAGGAGAAATTAAAAAAGACAGAACTTTAACCATGAACTTTAACAACAGTACAATAACCGACATTGCGGGTACTGAATATGTTTTTGGTCTTGGCTATGTATTTAAAGACGTAAAAATGAATACCCGCTTTACAGGTAAAAAAACCACTCTAAAAGGGGATGTTAATTTAAGAGCAGATGTATCATTAAGAGATAATTTAACACAAATTAGATATGTAGATGAAGATAATGATCAAATTAGTGGTGGTCAAAAACTATTTTCGATTAAATTTACCGCAGATTATAAATTGAACAGCAATTTAACTGCCTCTTTTTATTACAATCATCAAACATCTAAATATGCTATTTCTACCACTTTTCCAAGACAGTCGATTAATGGTGGAATTAATATAATTTACAACTTAGGAGCAAATTAAAACAAATCAATAAAATAAATAATAAAATGAATATTCCAGCTGAATTAAAATACACCAAAGATCATGAGTGGATTAAAATTGAAGGAAACGTTGCAACTGTAGGAGTTACAGATTTTGCACAAGGAGAATTAGGAGATATCGTTTATGTAGATGTAGATACATTAGATGACAATGTAGAAGAAGGAGAAATTTTCGGTTCTGTAGAAGCTGTAAAAACAGTTTCAGATCTGTTTATGCCTTTATCGGGTGAAGTGATTGAGTTTAATGAAGAATTAGAAGATGCACCAGAATTAGTAAACACAGATCCTTATGGAAAAGGATGGATGATAAAAATAGCTATTTCTGATCCTTCTCAAATAGAAAGTTTATTAGATGCTGAAGTATATCAAGGCCTTATTAAAGGATAGTATTTTTATAATAGCTTTAGGAATTACAATTAGTATTGTTTGCCTAAGCCTTATAGAAATGCCGGAAACCCAAATTAATATTACTAATATTGATAAGGTTTATCATAGTATTGCCTACTTTACATTAGCTATTTCTTGGTTAATTGGCTACTACAAAAAACCTCAAAAAAAATATATAATTGTAATTTGTTGCATTATTTTTGGCATCATTATTGAGTTATTACAAAGTACATTAACCGATTACAGAACAGGGGAATATTTAGATGTAATTGCAAATTCATCGGGAGTCTTCTTCGCTTTGTTGGTTTTTAATCTAATTTCAAAAAAAAAATAGATTAATTAACAATAAGACTTGTTTTTAACACAATAATTTAATTAAATTAGCAACCTATTAAAAACTCTTTAAAATGGAAATTAAGAAAAGTCCTAAATCTAATTTAGAAAATTTCAGTAAGTTATTTATGCAAATCGGTCTTGTATTAGCCCTTTTTGTAACTTATGTATCAATAGAACAGAAAACATATGACAAAACCTATGGAGACTTAGGTTCTGCAAACATGACTGCAGATATGGACGAAGAAATTCCTATTACTGAAAGAGTAGAGCCGATTAAGCCTAAAACGCCACCACCACCAGCTCCAGAAAAGATAGAAATTGTTGAAGATGAAAAAGAGGTTGAGGAAACTGTAATCGAATCTACTGAAACAGATGAAACTGAAGCTGTTGAAATTATAGAAATTGAAGAAGAAGAGGAAGTTATAGAAGATGTAAGTTTCATGATTATTGAAGATGTACCTGTATTTCCAGGTTGTAAAGGAAATAAAGCAGCATTAAAAAAATGCTTCAGTAAAATGGTACAAAAACACTTTGGTAGAAAATTTGATTCTGAATTACCTAACGAGTTAGGTTTATCACCAGGTAGAAAAAGAGTATTTATTGGTTTTAAAATTGATAGAACTGGTAATATCGTAAATGTGCAAGCGAGAGCTCCGCATCCAAAGATTAAAGCTGAAGTTATAAAAGTAATGAAGCTATTACCAAAAATGAAGCCAGGTAGACAAAGAGGGAAAGCAGTTGGTGTAAAATATAGTATTCCTTTTACTTTAATTGTAGAGTAAGAAAAATACAACAAGTTTAAAAAAAAGCGTTTAGAGATTCTCTAAACGCTTTTTTTTAGCTCCAATAAAAATGAAACATGACTCTGTTAAAAGAATATTCATAGGTTTATATTCCTAAAGAAAAGATGCTCACTAAATATTCGGTTCATATAGAATAACCACTACGTAACCATTTAATTAAAACAGCATATCCGAAATTAAAAATAGAAGTTTATTCCCGAAAAAATTATACTTAAATCTTATAAAATTGAAATTAAAAAGTAGGTTTCTTTTTCTTTTCAGGGATAACAATAAAATCTTTTAAATAAAAAGGTTCAAAATAAGCGACATTTTCTATGTCACTTTTTTGGTATTTATCATAAGATAATTGTGCCATTTCTTTTGCTGACGGAAACTTAGCATCCACAAAAACAGCATTTTTATGTGTAATGATTTCTTTACATTTCTGAGATCCATCCCCTAAAAAATAAACAATACCGGCTTCTAAATATTCAGAATAAGAATTTTCATCAATAATTTCTGCTTCAATTTCTCTTATTTTCTCATGCTTTTTATTAAAAACAGCTGCATAAACTTCCATTCTTCTTGCATCTAACATCGGCACAATAACACCTTCTTCGATAGAAATTGAATGCGATAAAGAAGTTAGCGTATCAATCGATACTAAAGGCTTATCAAAAGCGAAACAGAGCCCTTTTGCGGCAGAAACTCCGATTCTTAAACCCGTATAAGAACCCGGACCTTTACTTACTGCTACGGCATCTATTTGATGAGTCGTAAGATTCGCATCTTTTAAAACATCAACAATAAATGGATGTAAAACTTCTGCATGAGAATAATTACCATTATTCAATTCTTTAATCGCTAAAATTTCACCTTTTTCTGCAATACTCACAGAACAGTTTTTGGTGGTTGTTTCAATATTTAAAATGATACTCAAATCTAAAATGTTTTATGCAAAGGTAATTTAAAAAGAAAAACCTCACAGCAAATTTAATTGTTGTGAGGTTTAAAATATTTTTTGAAGTAAATTATTCTAAAATTAACTCCCCAGCATAAAACTGCAATACTTTCGTTTTAAAAACATAATCGTATTTAGAACGAATTAAGGCAGCTTCCGCATTGACCAAACGTGTTCTTACTTGGTCAAAATCAAACTGTGTCATTGCTCCGAAATTATAACGTTGTTGTGCATTTTTAAACGCTTCTTCTTGTGCTTCTAAAGAAATTTTAGCTGCTTCATACGTTTTTAAGGCTGTTCTTACATCTAAAAAAGATTGTTCTATTGTTTGTTTTAAAGATAATTTTTCACTCTCTAATCTTGTTTCAGAAATTTCTTTATTGATCACAGATTGTGCAACTCTATTTTTTGTTTGAAAACGATTAAAAATTGGAATGCTTACATTAAATCCGACTCCATAACCCATGTTATCACTTAATTGATTTGATAACACTGTATTAGAAAATCCTTCAGGAAGGTTTAAGTTAAAACCATAATTTGTAGATAAAGCCGCAGAAGCAGTAACAGAAGGTAAAAAAGAAGCCTTCGATATCTCTATGCTTAAATCTGCACTTTCAATCGCTAATTTAGCTCTAGCAATTTCTGGCATTCTTTGTAAAGATTTATCATAAACTGTTGATGAGTTTTCATAAAACAAGTTTGCAGAAGGTGTACCAACATTTATAGGAGCAACATCAAAACCTTCAATAGAAACTTGTAATAATTGCGCTAAGTTTAATAATGCTAAATCTAAAGCATTTTCTTGTGTAATCACCGTTTGTAAATTTGTTGCTGCTGTCGCTTGGGTATTTAACAAATCACCTTTTGGTATAACACCTGCATTAAATCTACTTTGTGCTGCTTCAATTTGTTTTTCACTTATTTCATACTGAACCCTAGCTGCATTTAAATTCTCTTTTGAAAACAGAATATTTAAATACCCATTCACTACAAATAAAGAAATATCATTTTCGATTTTCTGTAAATCTAACATACTCGTTTCAACGCCCAATTGCGCTTGCTTGTATGTATTCGTATTTCTGTAACCATTAAAAACAGTAATTCCAGAACTAAGATTAACAGAACCTCCAAAGAAAGTTGTATTTATTCTATTTTGAGAAACAGGGTCAAAACCAGTACCAAAGTTTAAATTACCACCTGTATTTGCATTTAGACTTGGTAAGAAATTTCCTTTCGAGATTTCAACATCTTTTTTAGCTAATTCTAAGCGAAGTCTATTTTGTTGGATCGAAATATTTTTCGCTAAAGCTTCGTCTACGCATTCTTTTAAATCCCACTTTTTCTGTGAAAAAGTAGTTACTGAAGTTAAAAAAGCGACTAATACTATAAATTTAATTTTCAAAACGTCTTTTGTTTTTTGTTGGATTATTGATTCTAATTATGCCAAAAGCAAACAATATTCTTTTGGCTGTGTTTAGTAAGACGACTAAAAGTAAAATATGTTACACATTTTACTCTTATTGAAGTGTTAAATTTTATCTTGTTTTTTATATCTGTAGATTGCGTAAAACAACACACCAATTAGCAAGTACGGGAAAACCATTAAATAGGTAATTCCGTTATTAACACCTTCCGCCAAAGAAGTATCACCACTTTCTACAACAGCTTTACACATTGCGCATTGTGAGTACGATGATTTTACAGTAAAAACCGTTAACAATATATAGGTAAATATTCTTCTTTTAAGCATAATAAGGAGATATCATTGCATAAACAACAACACCAGTTACAGCAACATATAACCATAAAGGAAATGTGATTTTTGCTATTTTTTTGTGCTGTGGAAAATTACCTAATTTTGCTCTCATATAGGTTGTTAATACGAAAGGTATTACAACTATAGACAGAACGATATGTGTAATTAGAATAAAATAATACACCAATTTAATTGCTCCTTCTCCACCAAATTTAGTAGAATCTGATGTCATATGATAACCGATATACATCAATAAAAAAGCTAAAGAACAGATAATCGCAAAAGTATTTAATTGTTCATGCAATTTTTTATTCCCTTTTTTTATAGCAATAACTGCTGCGATTAATAAAATCGCTGTTAATCCATTTATAGATGCATAAATTGGTGGTAAAAAAGTAAGAGGTGCTACGTCAAAACCTAAGTCTCTTAAATTAACTAAAAATAAAGCCGCAACAGCAATTGGAATTACAATTGATAAAGCAGTGATAATTATTTTATATTTTCTTTCTTGTGCTTGATTATTCATTTAATAATAATTTAATATCTTCTTTTAACTCTGTTATCTGATCTGGAAAAGTTTGCTCTTCTAAAGCTCTATAATACATAATAGGGTTACCAAAATCATCTTTTCTAGATCTAACGTAACCGTCTTTATCTACCAAAGCAAACAAACCTGAATGTTCAAAACCTCCATGTTCCTCATCTCCTTTTCCGGCAAATAATTTAAACCCTTTATTGGATAAAGTATACACAATCTCTTCTGACATCCCTGTTAATAAGTGCCAGTTTTTATGCGTAATTCCATTGTTCTTTGCGTATTTTTTTAAAATTTCTGGTGTATCAATTTCTGGTGTGATAGAAATAGACGCGATTCCGAATTCTGGATTCCCGAAAAATGAATCTTGAATGGTTAACATTTTCTGATTCATTATTGGGCAAATTGACGGACATGTAGAAAAGAAAAATTCTACAACAAAGACTTTGCCTTCATAAGTTTTGTTGGTAATTGTTACGCCTTCTTGGTTTGTAAATTCAAAATCAGGAACTTTATTAAACTTCACCAAATCAACCTCTTTAAAGCGATCTACCACTTTCGGAATCGTATAAATACCAAACAACAAAATGATAAATGAAATACCTATATAAGAATATTTTTTATTCATAGCCCTACTTCTTTTCTATCTGCTTTATTTTTGTTCTTATCTTTAAAAGCTGCATAGTACTCATAGTAAAGCACTTTTACATCATCTTTTAATTTTGCGTTCAATTCTGAAACAGAAGTG
>Ga0308019_10000073_pt1 | contig 56607 bp, 50 predicted proteins | sample Neamet284_FD_203135 | JGI IMG/M metagenome (GOLD analysis project Ga0308019, IMG submission 203135) | Marine microbial communities from water near the shore, Antarctic Ocean - #284 | ecosystem: Environmental > Aquatic > Marine > Unclassified | place: Southern Ocean | collected 2014-10-01
AAACAGAGCATATAATTTATGCTGTTTACTAATTATAGGATCATATTTTTTAAAAGTTTGGGCATTAAAATTATCTTTTTCTACTTTCTCAGGAAGGCTCTGAGGGGTCCAGCTTGTTCTAGCAAATGGAGCGTAAACTTTTTCTTTCCAATCTTTTGATAGCCATATTTCTTTTATTATTTTTGAGTAAACGTGCAGATTAGCCCAAATTGGATTGAAGGTATTTAACGTGCTTCTAATCCCATAGATACATGCTTCATTTTCATCTTCTACTTTATGAGTACCAAACATCCTGTCCCAAATAATAAAGACACCGCCATAATTTTTATCGATATATTGATCGTTTTGAGCATGATGAACCCGATGGTTCGAGGCAGTCACAAAATAATTTTCATACCAGCCTAGTTTTGGAATATGTTCACTATGAACCCAAAATTGATAGATGAGATTTAATGACGCGACACTCACAAAAACATAAGAAGGAACGCCTATAAGAAATATTGGAATATAAAAAATCCAACTGACAAATGCACCGGTGCTTGTTTGTCTTAAAGCAGTGCTGAGGTTGTAATCCTCGCTTTGATGGTGAGCTGCATGAGATGCCCAAAAAATTTGTCTTTCATGACTAATACGATGGAACCAATAGTAAAAAAAATCATAAATAATGAATGCAAAAATCCATGTAGCAGGAGATGTTGAATCCAATCTCCACAATGCAAAGTGAGTTTCTGCTAAGTAAAAAACATATCCTGCTGCACCAATAACAATTAGTTTATTTGCCGTACGAAGAGTACCCATAAATAAATTACTAATAGCATCATTTAATCTATAGGTATTTTTCTTTATTGCTATTCCATAAACTAACTCCACAAGCAGGGCTAGCAAGAAAAAGGGAACAGCATAAGTAATGAGATCCATAATTTATTTTAATTCATTTGATTTTATTGCGTTTTTCATTGCTTGATTCTGCCATATGAATTGGCATAAATAAAATTGAATTAATGGTGGGCCCGGGAGGACTCGAACCTCCGACCAATTGATTATGAGTCAACTGCTCTAACCAACTGAGCTACAGGCCCTTATTTGTTTTGAATAAAATATCAGCGGGAATGATACAGGTCAAAAGATGAAGTTTCAAAATTCTCTTTTTATTAGCTTTACATTTAACCAAATTACAGCACACAATTACAGAGTTATATTTTTTATTAAGCACTATAAGATGAGATGAAGCCCTATGAAACGAATTATAATTTTATTGATATTTGGTTTTGCTATATCCGTTAGTAGTTGTAATTCTCATAAAAATGAGGATATAACGAATATCATGGATAATTCAAAAGAAACAGCAAGAGATATTATTGGTAATAACGCATTTCTTTATTATAAAAATTATAATGAGGCGACCGATTTTTATGAAAGAATAATGGGCTTTAAGAATGTATTTGAGTTCGAAGGATTTGCGGTAATTTTTCAAACTACAGCCACTACCTTTATTACTGTCGTCAATGATAATGGTCGAGGTATGCATACCTCAGATGAGCCAAAAACGATTGCTATTGCATTAATTACTGATCAATTAGATGCATGGTATGAATATGCTTTATTACAGGGAATGGATATCAGAAATCCACCCAAACCTCTTGGAGATAGTGCGCATAATGGATTTTTGGTAACCGATCCAGGTGGCTATATCCTTGAGTTTGAGTATTTTGCACCACATGATGAAAATGTAAAATTTATGCCATTATTGAATGCGAGTGAAACTATATTTTCAGAAACAGAATTAGTGACTGAACGCCCTGCAGGACTTGGATTCAAAGCTAGTATTTACTGGTTGTATCATAAAGATGCGAAGGCAGCTGCTGATTTTTACAGAGAAGTTATGGGTTTTAGCATGCTTGTTGAGCAGCCTTTTTCAGATATTTATACCTCTAGTCAAACTGGATACATTGGCTTAGTTTTGGATGGCGTAGGTATCCATAATGCTACTCATGAGAAGGCAGTTAATGTCGGTTTTATGACCAATGATGCTCAAGCATGGTTTGATTACTTGAAAGAACAACCCACATTTAAATTGCGTACTGAAGAACTTTTTCATGAGATGGACAGCGCGGGAAATAACTTAATTGATATCGTGATTGGTTACGATCCTGATAATTATTTTATTGAGATAGATGAGTACCTAAATCTTGATACGAACAATATTATTCGTCAAGAATTAGGTATGAATTAATCAAAATCCATTTTTTAATTCACGGTTTTTTATTAAATTACTATTTCCAATCTTTCCATGGAATTTCTCTGCCTGGATAGGCAGCATTTTTGAATGGCCAGTCTTCTTTTAACCAACTCCTAGTATATTTATAAAGCAATTTATCTTGTGCAAGCGCTTTGTCGCTGACCCAGAGATAAACTGCACAATCATAATTTGGGTTTGAGGTTGGATTGATATAGATACATCCAATATATCGTTCTTTATTTGGCGACATTACTGAATATGCAAATGCAATTTTTTCGTGAAATTCATTGTTATGGCGAATAAGGTCATTTGTATTTTCTATCAAAGTCATATCATCAGCTGGCCATGAGTCATTCTCAAAGAAAACATGTCGCAATCTTTCCTTGCTACCCATAACAATTTTATAGTCTATTTCAGATAAGCTTGGTTCGAGAATAGTAAAAAAGAAATCCTTGCAGGCTAATTCTTTTGGCGCAACGAAGTCGCTGGTTAGAATCAGTTTGCGCTTAGGCAAGAGAGTTAATCTTCGAGTAAGAAGCTTTTTAGCTGATCAGATCTTGTTGGATGCCGTAATTTACGAAGTGCTTTCGCTTCAATCTGACGAATACGTTCACGAGTCACATCGAACTGCTTACCAACCTCTTCGAGCGTATGATCCGTATTCATATCAATACCGAATCTCATTCTTAGAACTTTTGCTTCTCTTGGAGTCAATCCTGCAAGCACCGAATGCGTACTTTCTTTTAGTCCTGCTCCGGTAGCAGAGTCTTGAGGTGTATGAATGGTATTATCTGCGATGAAGTCACCAAGATGTGAGTCTTCATCATCTCCAATAGGTGTTTCAGTTGAGATTGGTTCTTTTGCGATCTTCAATACTTTACGTACTTTATCTTCTGGCATTTCCATTCTTTCTGCTAATTCATCAGGCTGAGGTTCTCTACCCATTTCTTGCAGCATTTGGCGAGAAATACGATTGAGTTTATTGATAGTTTCGATCATATGCACAGGGATACGAATGGTTCTTGCTTGATCAGCGATTGATCTCGTAATAGCTTGGCGAATCCACCATGTTGCGTAGGTAGAAAATTTGTAACCACGTCGATATTCAAATTTATCCACTGCTTTCATTAAACCAATATTTCCTTCTTGAATTAAATCAAGAAATTGTAGGCCACGATTGGTGTATTTTTTAGCTATTGATATAACTAGTCTGAGGTTAGCTTCAACCATTTCTTTCTTGGCGCGTCTAGCTTTTGCTTCACCCATTGTCATACGACGATTAATTTCTTTGATTTCAGGTATCAATAAATGCGTTTGAGTTTCAATGGAAATTAATTTTCTCTGAGCACGCAAAATATCATTCTTTAATTTTGAAAGCGATGAAGAGTGCTTTCGTTTTGCTCGTATGTGCTTTTCAATCCATTCCAGATCAGTTTGACTCTTTTGAAAGCTTGAAAGAAAGTCTTTTCTGGGCATTCCTGACTTGACTACTGCCATTTGTTGTATGTTTCGCTCTTGAGTTCTAATTATTGCTACATCATTTTTAAGAGCTGTAACAATGAGGTCGGTAAGTTTTGGAGCTAATTTTAATTCCATTACTTTAGCGATCATTTCTTCAGAGACACCAATTGTTTTCTGATCTTGAGCTCCATTGCTTTCGAGTAATTTATTATATTTGTTGAATAGACGATTAATAACTTTCATCCTTGCTTTTACTTCGTCTGGATCAGGTCCTGTATCTATTACCTCTTCTTCTTCATCATCGTCAGTTTCATCTGTTTGTTCAGATTTATTAACTGGCGAATTAATTTCATCAGGAGCATTTGGATCGATAAAGTCAACTAAAAAGTCTTGCATTCTGGTATCGCCATTTTGAACAGCTGTATAAACTTCAATAAGTTTCTTAAGTGCCGGAGGATACTTGATCGCTTCGATTTTAACTTGGTTGAGCCCTTCTTCTATGCGTTTTGCGATTTCAATTTCACCTTCACGAGTCAGCAGCTCAACTGTACCCATTTCACGCATATACATTCTAACGGGATCAGTTGTTCTTCCAAACTCAGCATCTACACTCGCTAATACTTTCTCTTCTGCTTCTTCGGCAGCATCCTCGTCACTTGAGACGACTTCATCGGTAAGATTCATTGTTTCAGTATCTGGCGCTTTTTCAAAAACCGTAATACCCATATCGTTAATCATATTTACGATATCTTCAATTTGCTCGACATCAAACTCATTAGGTAAATGATCATTAACTTCGCTATAGGTTAGAAAACCATTCTCTTTTCCTTTTGCGATAAGATCTTTTAGTTGCTGTGCTTGTTTGCTTACAACAGGAGCGACCGTTGCAACTTCTTCAATTGGAGCGGCTACTTTTTCTTTTTTGATTGCCTTAGTCGCTTTCAATTTAGCTGAAACGGGCTTTTTTGCTTTTTTGGTCAAGTTTTTTGGCCTTGTTATTTATTGGTGGTAGTCATTAATTCAACCCCTGATTTTATCATATTTTTCATGACTATTGACAGATTTAATGGCGACTATTTTTTTGTTTTAATTAATTCTTTTAATTCTTTTTTTTCTTCAACCGAAAGTCCATCCTCATGTTGTTTGTTTATCAGTCTAGTTATTCTTGTCTTAATATTGTTTTTATTTAATTGTGAGAGACAGTCATTAAGTTCTGCTTGCGTATTAAATTCATCATTTATTGGTAATTCTGAAATGGCAAGTTGTCCAAGAAATTTACCCTCAGGATCATTTCGCCATAATTCAATTAAACCGGCCGTGTTGATTTCAGGTTTCTTTTTGATTGTTTGAATTAATTTTTTAAGTATCTCAATGCCTGGCATGGAATTTTTTTCTATGAGACTGAGGTTGGCTTCTTGTCCAATAGTTGGGTAATTTAATATTAATGTGATCGCTTTTTTTACGATTGATGATTTTTCTTTATTTTTCTTTATAGCATTATTGGTGAATATCTTTTTATTTTTAGTTGTATTTTTTTTGAGAACATCACTTTCGTATTGATTGATAATTGATCGTAATTTTTTGGGAGATAAAGAGATAGATTCAGAGAGTTTGTCTATTATTAATTCTTTATATATACCAGTTGGTATATTACCGATTAATGGTTTGGCTTTTTCAGCCAATCGGGCCTTGCCATCAATTGATTTTGTATCTATATTTTTCGATAATTTTTTAATCAAAAAGTCAGATAAATCTGTTCCATTATTTAATTCTTTTTCAAAAATTGCGGCACTATTTTTTTTGATAAAAGTATCTGGATCGTCATTTTCCGGGAGGAATACAAATTTAATCTGACGTCCTTCACGAATATGCGGCAAGGCATTTTTAAGTGCCCGCCATGCGGCATCTAGACCCGCTTGATCTCCGTCAAAACAAAAATAAACATAATCAGTAAGACGAAATAAGCGCTTAAAATGATCGTCTGTGGTAGCGGTACCCATTGAAGCAACCGCATAATCAACACCATGCTGAGCTAGGCTAATAACATCCATATAACCCTCTACTACAACCAATTTTTCTATCTTTCTAAGAGCTTGCTGACATTCATATAGTCCATATAGCTCTCTGCCCTTATGAAAGAGAGGGGTTTCTGGCGAATTAAGATATTTTGGCTGATCTTGGTTTAATATACGCCCACCAAAGCCGATGAAACGACCACGACTGTCTCTAATAGGAAACATAATACGTTCGCGGAATCTATCGTAATGATTGTTATTATCTTTGGGAATTATCAAGCCAAGAGTAGTCAATTTATCGATTTCAGTTGAAGATTGACCAAACTTGTCCAATACATTTCGCCATCCAGATGGGGCGTATCCAATATTAAATCGCTTTGCGATTTTACCGGTTATCCCTCTATTTTTTAGGTATTCAATGGCTTTCTTTTCATTTTTAAGTTCAAGTTGATAGTGATTTTGGATCTTTTCTAGTAAATCAAATAAATTATTTTTTTTCTTGATCGGTTGTTGGTTTTGTTCATATGGAATCTCAACTCCCAGACTTGAAGCAAGGCTTTCAATAGCCTCAACAAAGCTGAGATGTTCGTAATTCATTAAAAATCCTACAGCTGTTCCGTGCGCTCCACAGCTAAAGCAGTGATAAAATCCTTTTGCAGGGCTTATGGTGAGTGATGGATTACTATCGTCATGAAATGGACAAACCGATTTAAATTCTTTGCCAGCTTTTTTTAACTGAATCCGATTTCCAAGGACTTCTATTATATCAACTCTTGCGATCAGATCGTCTATAAAATGTTGTGGGATTAATCCGCTCATCGATACTGTCAATATTGATATTAAAAAGATTTATATCATGAGCGATGTTGCTCAAAAATGCACGAGGATTGAATATTTATTAATTTATCTATGGTTATCAGCTAAGACAAAATACTATTTTATGAGTTTTGAACGAACCTTATTGCTAACCACAGACATATCAGCTCTACCATTGATTTTTGCTTTAATGGCTGCCATTACTTTGCCCATATCTTTCATGTCTATAGCCGCAGTTTCTGTCAGAGCGCTATCAATCATAAGCTCTATTTCTTGTTCGTTTAATTGCTCTGGAAGATAATTCTCAAGGATTTTAATTTCTGATAATTCAATGTCAGCTAGATCTTGTCTGGCGCCGGCTAGAAATTGCTTAACTGAATCTCGCCTTTGTTTAACCATTTTATTGATAATTTCAAGTACTTCATTATCGGTATCGATATCTTTTCGGCTGTCTATCTCTACTTGTTTTACCGATGAGATGATTAAGCGAATAACCTTTAGTCTTTCACGCTCACCAGAACGCATTGCATCTTTCATTTCTTCTCGGATGCGATGTTTTAATTTCATAGTGAGGTTTGTTTGTATTTTCTAAAATTTAATTAAAAAATCATAGAAAATGTTTTTGTTTCAATAAAGACGCTTTCTTTTTGTAACGTCTCTTGAAACTTTCTTTAGGTGTCTTTTTACAGCTGCCGCTTTTTTACGTTTGCGTTCCATAGTTGGTTTTTCATAAAATTCACGCTTACGAAGCTCAGTAAGGATACCGGCTTTTTCGCAAGCGCGTTTGAAACGACGCATTGCTGAATCAAAATATTCATTTTCTTTAAGATTTACACTTGGCATTTATTTTTACTCGCCTATATCTTCAAATACAAATTAAGGCGTGCATCATATCGGTTACATCATCATTTTGCAAAAATAAAATATTTAATTTTATTATGTTTTAAGCATCTTCATGGCCTTGCATGATGTATTATTTGTCGGGTTATGATGATCCTCGGAATTGAAACAAGTTGTGATGAGACGGCGGTAGCTCTTTTCGATACAGATAAGGGCTTGTTATCTCATTCGCTTAGAAGTCAAGTTGCCTTACACGCACCTTATGGCGGTGTTGTTCCTGAAATAGCATCCCGAGATCACCTTCGTTGTTTATTGCCATTGATAAAGAAAACTCTTGATGAGGCTGATATAAAAAAACCTGATGTAATTGCCTATACCGCAGGTCCAGGTTTAATTGGCGCATTGATGGTAGGGGGTGGACTAGCAAATGGTTTAGCTCTTGCTTGGAATTGTAAAGTAATTCCGATTCATCATATGGAAGGTCATCTATTAGCTCCAATGCTTGAAGAAGATAAACCCAAATATCCTTTCTTAGCTCTATTGGTATCTGGCGGGCACTCTCTTTTAGTGGCGGTCAATGGTTTGGGGAGTTATGAACTATTAGGTACGACGCTTGATGATGCTATTGGCGAGGCTTTTGATAAAGTTGCAAAACTACTTGATTTAGCTTATCCGGGCGGACCTGAGATCGCTAAACTTGCTAAAAAGGGTGATCCTGAGGCATATCAATTTCCTAGACCAATGTTAAAAAAACCAGGTTTAAATTTTAGCTTTAGCGGCTTAAAAACCGCAGTTATGCTTGTGGTAAGACAGGCTGAAAAAGATGGAACGATAGAGAAAAGTAAGTCAGATATTGCGGCATCTTTTCAAAAAGCAGCCATAGATACTTTAATTGGTCGTACTTTAAAAGCAGCAAAGATTCATAACTTTGAACGGGTAGTGGTTGCTGGGGGTGTTGGTGCAAATATAATGCTTAGAAAAAACTTAAAAGCTAGTTTTGACGGAACTGTATTTTATCCGCGCCATGAATTTTGTACGGATAATGCCGCAATGATTGCTATTGCTGGAGCTTATCGTTTAGCTGAAGCTCAAGAAGTCAATGAGATTGAAGCTACTGCGAGATGGTCTCTTGAGTCAATTAATACTTAATTCTCTTAAAAAGGAGACATATGATGGATAAGATATTTTTGAATGAAATGAGGGTAGAAACTATTGTTGGGATTTGGGATTGGGAGCGGAAAACCAAACAAATTGTGTCAATTGATCTCGAGATGGGAGCTGATATAAAAAAAGCTGCTATGACTGATAATATTGAGGACACATTAAATTATAAAGGTGTAGCTAAGGGTATTCGTAAATTTGTTGAAGATTCAAGCTTTCAGCTAGTAGAAACTATGGCAGAAAAAATTGCTGAAATTATTTTAATAGAGTTTAAGGTTCCTTGGGTAAAAGTTAGGGTTAATAAACCAGGAGCAATCAGGGGTTCAAAGGATGTAGGTGTAGTCATAATACGAAGTCATGATAGTTGAGATGGGTATGGCTAAGGTTTATCTAGGGATAGGAAGTAATGATCGGCCGAAAGAAAACATCCAATTAGCAATTAAGGAGCTCAGGGAATCTTTTGGCATGATTCAAATTTCCCCTGTATATCAAAATAAAGCTGTTGGCTTCAAGGGCGAGGATTTTTTGAACTTAGTGGTTACTTTTAATACTGATGTGAGTATTAAAGAACTAATAAAAATTATCGAAAGAATCCACGCTTTATCAGGTCGATTAAGGGATTCCGCTAAGTTCTCTTCACGTACACTCGATATCGATTTACTTTTGTATGGCGCAACTATTTTAAACAATGGAGATATAAAGGTGCCTCGCGAAGATATCTTAAATTATAGTTTTGTCCTTAAGCCTCTATTGGATATCGCGCCAAATTTAATTCACCCAGTGACAAAAAAATCAATTAAAGCTCATTGGGAGTTGATGGATAGTTGTCCTGATGAGCTTCTATTAATAGATATTAAGCTAAACTAAGATTAAACGCTTCGACCGCCATCTACCGCTATAATTTGCCCGGTTATATAGTTTGCTTGATACAAAAGAAATAAAACGCAATTAGCAATATCTTGAGGAGATCCAGTTCGATTAAGAGGGATTTGCTCAAGTATACTTTTTTTTGCTTCCTCGCTGATACCATCCTCGGGCCACATTATGGCTCCTGGTGAGATTCCATTAACCCTGATCTCTGGAGCTAAATCTTTTGCCAGTGAACGAGTCAGCATTTTGAGTCCCGCTTTAGCTGAGCTATATGCAGGGTGATTTTTTAATGGACTTCTAGTATGAACATCAATTAAATTAATCACAGATCCATGAGCCTTTTTTAGAGCTTCTGATGCTGCCTGGGTAATAAATAAGGGCCCTTTTAGATTTGTTCCAATAAGATCATTCCAGTGATCCTCTGTGATTGTTCCAATAGGGGTTGGGTAGAAGCTTGAGGCATTATTTATGAGAAGGTCAATTCCACCAGCCCAGTCAATAAATTTCTTAACTAAATCTTTTGCTTGGCTTGTAGAAGTTATATCTGCGGGAAAAATTGCGGCTGAATTAGGTCTTTTTTCATTTAGTTCAGCGCACAAAGAAGCGGCTTCAGATTTCGATGAATTATAATGAATACCGACATCCACACCAGAGGAATGCAGATTCTTAACGATGACTGCACCTATTCTTCTGGACGAACCTGTTATAAGGGCGACCATCTTTTTGTCTTGTGTATTTGGTTGCATGTAGTTTTGATAGCTTTTGTTAGATTAATAGATAAATGATAATAAATCAGTAAAATAAAAGACATCAATTTATTGAAAATATGAAAATGAATTTAGAAGTCCTTAATCCTATTGGTTTGCCCAGGCCAGAAAATAAATATTTAACACAAACTAGCCGTGTTTCAAATTTTATTGAGAAGAGAATTAAGGAAGCAGGAGGTAAGATTTCATTTAGAGATTTTATGCAACATGCCTTGTATGAAAAGGATTTAGGGTATTATTCAAGTAAAGAAGAAGTCATTGGATCAAAAGGAGATTTCATTACTGCTCCTGAGCATGGCAAGATATTTGCCAACTCATTAGCAAACCAATGCGCAGTTATCATCAGAGAGATAACAGGAGCAGCGGTTTTAGAGTTTGGTGCAGGAACGGGTGCTCTAGTAATAAATATTTTAAAGAAATTAAAAGAAATGGAATGTTTGCCTGAACATTATTTTATAGTAGATGTTTCGGCTACTTTAATTGATTGTCAGAAAAAAAGATTGCAAAAAGAGGTCCCTGAATTAGCATCCATTGTGTCTTGGGTGTCTTCAGTGCCAGGAGAATTCTCCGGTATTATTATCGCAAATGAGGTTGCGGATGCATTTCCTTTTGAAAGATTTGTAAAGACCGATAATGAGGTACTTCAAGTTTGTGTTTTAAATGGCAAGGAAAAATTTGAGTACGACTTGATACCTGCTAAAAAAAAATTATGTGATTATATTTATGCTTTAGAAGAAAAATTAGACCGTAAGTTAACTAATGGTTATTTGTCTGAAGTTTCATTTGAGGCACAAGATTGGATTAAAGATATTGCTTGTAAAATGAAAGCAGGGATATTTTTAATGCTAGATTACGGCGTTTCTAGGAAAGAGTATTATGCACCTCACAGAGAACAAGGTTGGACTAGATGTCATTTCATGCATCATGCGCATAATGAACCTTTGATTTATCCGGGTATTCAGGACATTACGACGTGGGTTGATTTTTCTGTTTTATCAGAGGTAGCTGTTGATAATGATATGAAGATAGATGGTTTTTTAAATCAGTCTCAGTTTATTATTAATAATGGTATTGAGGAAAACTTCCAGAATTTCGAGCAATTAGATATAAAAACTCAATTAGAGTTGTCACGGCAAATCAAATTATTAACCTTGCCGGATCAAATGGGTGAAAATTTTAAATGCCTTGGATTATCAAAGAATTTCGTCCTAAATAATAATTTGTTTGAAAAAGGAGATCGATCGTATGTTTTGTGATCATGCCGTTATAAGAAAACTTTTTCCATGACTTCCACGCAAATAATTGTACTTGCTGTGGTGCAAGGGCTGACTGAGTTTTTACCGGTCTCTAGTTCAGGACACCTTGTTTTAGTACCAAAATTTCTAGGCTGGCAAGACCAAGGAATAATATTTGATATTTCAGTTCACTTGGGTTCGCTTATGGCAGTTTGCATTTATTTCAGAAGTGATCTAATAGAATTATTAAAGGGCGCTCCAGATCTACTGTTCTTTAAATCAAGAGATAAGAGTTCAAATTTACTTTTCTTATTATTACTGAGCACTATACCAGCAGCATTAGTAGGATTTATTAGTTCTGATTGGATTGAAATGTATCTGAGAAGCCCATTAATAATAGCTTTAACCTTAGCTTTTTATGGGGTGATAATGTGGATTGCTGACAAGAAAGGCAGTAAGAAGATAGCGATTCAAAATATGAATTATTCACGGGCCATTATCATTGGTTTTGCACAAGTATTGGCATTAATTCCTGGTACTTCTAGGTCAGGCATTACGATGACAGCAGGTTTGTTTTTGGGGATGAAGAGAATAGATGCCGCAAAATTCTCTTTCTTAATGTCTGTTCCGGTTATTATGCTTGCTGCTGGTTATAAATTGTTAATTATATTTTTAAATAACATAGATGTCGCATGGAATGAATTATTTTTTGGTATGGTTGTATCACTTATTATCGCTTATATAAGCATCGGTTTTTTTATGAAAGTTATACAAAAAGTTGGTTTGATGCCATTTGCTATTTATAGAATCTTGCTTTCTATTTTAATTATTTGGGTATTTTTTTAATTATTTCTATTTTGCTTTGATGTATTAATTTTTTAATTTCCTCCCCATTTGACTCTTTCCCAACGATTTCTTTAATTGAAAGTGCATTGCATGATTCGATTATCTTGTTTATTAGCGTATTTTTTATTTCCTGATCTTGTTGCGAGCTTTCATCATTTTTTTCGATAATTTCAAAAGCCACTAAGAGTTTTTTAAAACGCTCTTGACGTCGAAATGCATCTGCTTTGCTGAGAAATGAAAGAATTTTCTCTGCACTTATATGACGTAAATTTTTATAATCCTTATAATAGATTATTAGTTCAACTAATTGTGAAAAGATATTTGGAATCGGTAACCTTTTCGTTATATCTTGAATGAAATTGTGATGTTTTTCCTGGGTGTAGTTTAAGTCACATAGGCCGTGATCGGTGAATAACATAACTGCAAAATGCACTTCCGCATGACTTGTAATTTCAATTGATAGCTTTAATGCATCAAGATTGAGGAGTGATACTTGCTGATTTTTTTTTGTATTACTATTTTCTCCTGTTTTGATGAACTCAGGATAGATACGTGAAAACGCATTACATTCTTTCAATACTTGGAAATAGATATGCGGATCAGGACTATTTAATACTTCTTCAGTTTCTTTCCAAACACGATCTGGCGCTAATACATCAATCTCATTATTTTTTACCATTGACTCCATGTAATGCATGGTATTTATTGCTACTTTGAAGCCATATTGATGGTATCTAGCAGCAAATTTTGCTGTTCTTAGGACTCTTACTGGATCTTCATTGAATGCTTCAGAGACATGCTTAAGAATCCTATTTTTGATGTCTAATAAACCATTATATGGGTCAATAATTAATCCATACTCGTCTTTGGCTATAGCATTAATTGTTAAATCCCTTCGCTTTAGATCTTCTTCTAGAGTTATTTTTTTTGAAGTATTGAATTCAAACCCATGATAACCAGGGTGAATTTTTTGCTCTGTCCTTGCAAGTGCATATTCTTCTTTGGTATCGGGATGAAGAAAAATTGGGAAATTCTTACCAACAGACTTAAACCCTTTAGCGGTGAGTTCTTTTGCTGAAGAGCCAACAACACACCAATCTCTTTCTTTTATTGGCAAGCCTAACTGCTCGTCTCTTACGGCACCACCTACTAGATATATTTTCATTGCTAATTTATTGGATACGAAGAATTAACGTTCGATTATCTCTTTCAAACATCAAATAAAGAATACTATTCTGTTCTGCAATTTTTTTTAGCTGCTGAATATTTTCTACTTTTAGTCTATTCACGGCTATGATCAGATCTCCCTGACGAAGCCCCCTTTGTGCTGCTGCTGAATCGGGTTCAATTTCTGTTATTTCGATCCCAGGTTTATTTAATGATGAAGAAAATTGCGCGCCATTTAAACCTGGATGAATATCTGAACCAAGCTGATTATTGATTATTTGTTGACCAAGTATAGCTTCTACTTGCAGTGTATCTGAACCCCTCATGAATTCGATGATTACACTCTCACCAGAGCCTTTAAGGCCAATAGCATTGGCAAGCTCACGACTGCTAGTTATTTTTTCATTATCCACTTTCACAATAATATCATCTACTTTTAATTCAGCTTTTTCTGCAGCCGAGCCAGGTTCGATGCCAGAAATCAATGCACCACTTTCAGTATTTACACCTAAGATTTCAGCGCTTTCTTTATCGATCGTTTGGATGGATACACCCAATAGACCTCTTCTGACTTCACCAAAATCTAATATTTGACTCATTATTGATTGGGCGATCTCTGACGGTACTGCAAAACCAATGCCAACATTTCCTCCAGATCGGCTAATAATGGCTGAATTAATACCAACCAGCTCTCCTTTCATATTTACAAGAGCGCCTCCAGAGTTACCTGGATTGATTGAAGCATCCGTTTGTATAAAATCCTCGTAACCACTTGTGCTTATACCGGTTCTTCCAAGTGCACTTACAATGCCTGACGTGACCGTATTTCCTAGACCAAATGGATTGCCAATTGCAATCACAAAATCACCCACCTCAACATTATCTGAGACACCTATAATAATATCGGTGAGATCATCAGCCTCAACTTTCAGAAGGGCGATATCTGTTGCTGGGTCAGAACCAATGATTTCTGCATCTAATGTTGTTTTATTGATTAGCGATATTTGTATCTTGTCAGCACCTGCGACAACATGATGATTGGTTAATATATAACCATTATCAGCATCTACAATTACACCAGACCCTGCACTTTGTACTTCTCTTTGATTGTTTGGTGTATCTGGCGTTCCAAAAAAACGCTTAAACATTTCATCATCATAAGGTGAGCGAGTTTGAATGGTTTGGCTTACTCTAATATTGACGACTGCAGGTGCTACTTTTTTAACTAAAGGTGCAAGACTAGTGATTATCTCACCTGATTCATTTTTCGGCAGAGCCGCAAAACCTATTGTTGTAAGTAGACACAAAATTAAAGTTTGGGTAATTTTGTAACGAATTCGCATCATTAGTTCCTTGGTATTGTTTCGATTGTTTTATTAAATTAAATATATAGTAAATTTAGAGAAAAATAATTAATGTTTTTAAATTTTTTTCTGCCTATCTAAGATATGTCTTTTTTATTGAAATTCAAGAGTTACTGTAATAACTGATATAAACATCATAAATTACACTAATTTAGCCTTTTTAGTATTTTTAATGACCACTATATATTGATATTTATATTTTTTTTTTAATTTTTTTTAAATAAAAATTTTACTATAAAATTTAATAACTTATTTTTTTATAGATTTATAAGTAATTGTTTTTATTCAATATTTAAAGAAATACAATTTATTGAAAAATTGCTTAACATGGTTGCTTTGAAAGAAAGGTTGGGTTAGATTACACACAAGATGTTGTGTTTTGTATTTACATAACAAAACACATAAATTGTTACTAATATTTTATATTCATTGCTTAACTTAAGGACATTTAATCGATATGGGATCCGCAGCAAACAATAGTATGGCCCCAAGCACATCATCAATAGTAGAGCTCCAGTCAACCTCGTTTGATATCTGGCAAACCAAATATCAATTAACTGCCAAGGATGGTTCTAAAGTAGATAAAAATATTGATGATACATATATTCGATTAGCTCGCGCGCTTTCTGATGTAGAAGCCGAACCAAATCGACAAAAATATTTTGATGAATTTTTATGGGCGCTTCGAAATGGCGCTATTCCTGCTGGGAGGATTGTTTCTAATGCAGGTGCTAATCAGCATAAACCGGCGACCTCGACTATTAATTGTACGGTTTCAGGTACTGTGTCTGATTCTATGGATGATATTTTAGATAAAGTTCACGAAGCCGGTCTAACTTTAAAAGCAGGCTGTGGAATTGGTTATGAATTTTCTACCCTCCGGCCCAAAGGGGCTTATGTTTCTGGTGCTGGTGCCTATACATCGGGCCCACTATCTTTTATGGATATATACGACAAGATGTGTTTTACCGTTTCATCAGCTGGTGGAAGGCGCGGCGCCCAAATGGCTACTTTTGATATAAGTCACCCAGATATTGTGGAGTTTATTCGTGCCAAACGTGAAGATGGGCGACTAAGGCAATTTAATCTTTCTTTGTTGATAACCGAAGAATTTATGGAAGCAGTTAAAAATAATGACGATTGGAATCTTGCTTTTCCAATAACGCAAAAAGAATTAGAAGAGGATGGGCTAGATATCAATGATGATTCATTATTTGTTTGGCGTGAATGGCCAGAATTGAATAAATATATTGTCAATGCTGAAGGACTTGTGGCTTGTAAGATATTCAAGAGTATGCCGGCCCATCGAGTTTGGGATATTATCATGACATCAACTTATGATTTTGCAGAACCAGGATTTGTGCTTATTGATAAAGTTAATCAAATGAATAACAACTGGTTTGATGAAAACATAAGAGCAACTAATCCTTGTGGCGAGCAACCATTGCCACCATATGGTTCTTGTCTGCTAGGATCCGTCAACTTGACTAAATTTATAACTAATCCTTTTACGGAAAAGGCTACATTTGATTGGAGCGAATTCAAAAAAGTAGTGAAATTGTTTACTAGAATGCTCGATAATGTAGTGGAGATAAATGGATTGCCACTTTCTAAGCAGCGTGATGAAATTAATCGTAAACGTAGACATGGTATGGGTTTTCTTGGTTTGGGCTCCACAATCACAATGCTGTGTATGAAGTATGGAGATTCTAATTCTGTTGATTTTACGAAAGAAGTTTCGAAGCAGTTAGCTATAGCTGGATGGGAAGCTTCTTTGGAATTGTCACAAGAGAAAGGCCCCGCACCAATAATGAATGAAGATTTTTTGGTCACGCAAGAGATGCTTTCCAAACGGCCTGAGATGGTGGTTGATGGCTACAAAATAGATGATAAAATTAAAGGTCGTATTTTGCATAGTCGTTACAGTAACTATATGAAGCGAGTTGCGGAGGTGGAGCCAGAACTTGTCGAGAAATTAGCAGATATCGGATCACGTTTTACTCATCACAGCTCTATTGCGCCAACAGGAACTATCGCATTATCTTTGGCTAATAACGCGAGTAATGGAATTGAGCCAAGCTTTGCGCACCATTATTTTCGTAATGTGATCCGAGAAGGTAAAAAGACAAAAGAAAAAGTTGATGTTTATTCATTTGAGTTACTGGCTTATAGGGAATTTGTTAATGAAAATGCTATGCCATTTTTAGAAGATAAGAATGATACGAATAAACTCCCAGATTATTTCCTAACGGCTGATAATATCACCCCAAAAGAACATGTTGATATACAAGCAGCAGCCCAGTATTGGATTGATTCATCTATATCAAAAACAGCAAATGTTCCGACGGATTATCCGTATGAAGATTTTAAAGATATTTACTTATACGCTTATGAGCAGGGCTTAAAAGGTTGTACAACTTTTCGTTTCAATCCCGAGGCTTTTCAGGGTGTTCTTGTAAAAGAAGAGGATTTAAAAAATACCTCTTACATCTTTAATTTAGAAGATGGAAGCGAGATCGAGCTCAAGGGAGATGAGGATATTGAATATGATGGAGAAACTCATTCAGCCGCAAATTTATTTGATGCATTAAAAGAAGGTTATTACGGCAAATTTTAATTTCGATTATGAGGTAATGGTTGTCATGCCTTATAGCAAAAGGAAAAAGATAAATAAATGAAGAAAATTGATAAAAAAATTGTTGGTTATTCGGTCAAAGATACCTCAAAAAAGGATAAGATTGAGCCAAATAAAATAGAGGATTCAGTTTCATCGAATGAAAGTGCTGACGTAATTCGCATGCATGAAAAGCTCGAGCGACCTGAAATGCTTATAGGTTCTACCTATAAAGTAAAAACGCCAATTTCTGATCATGCAATGTATGTAACAATTAATGATATAGTCCTTAATCAAGGTACCAAACACGAAAAAAGAAGACCTTTTGAAATCTTTATAAACTCAAAAAATTTAGATCATTACCAATGGATTGTTGCACTTACAAGAATTATTTCAGCTGTATTCAGGAAGGGCGGAGATGTCACGTTCTTGGTCGATGAGCTCAAGGCTGTGTTTGATCCAAGAGGTGGTTATTGGCAGACAGGCGGAAAATACATGCCTTCTATCATTGCTGAACTAGGATATATAGTTGAAAAGCATTTAATCGCAATTGGACTGCTCAAGAAAATGGAACTTGATGATCACCAGAAAGAACTAATAAAACAAAAGCGTGAAGAATTTGAGAATTCAAAGAAGCAGCAAGATGCATTTTCTCAATCTGAGTATCCAGAAGGGGCTCAATTATGTGCTAAATGTAATGATACGGCTGTTATAATGATGGATGGATGTATGACCTGTCTTGCTTGCGGCGACTCTAAGTGCGGGTAGTATTTCTTGATTACTCAGGTTTTTGATATAATACCTTTTAAGCTGATTTACACGATTTTTTTCTTTTTTTAATAGACTGTTTTGGTTCACTCTATTAATAATCTACCTATGATTACCTGGAAGTGCTTTTAATCATCAAATATACGTAAATTTTATTTGATCATTATCGGGTTATTTATCATTTATCTTGTAGTAACATAGAAAGATGCTAAACATACCTGATTTTTCTAAAACAAAGATTTTCGTTATTGGCGATGTAATGCTTGATCGTTACCTTTTTGGCATGACTAATCGTGTTTCTCCCGAAGCTCCGGTCCCTATTGTTAGTATTAATGAGACGGATGAACGTCCTGGTGGGGCAGCTAATGTAGCATTGAACCTCAGTAAGATAGGTGTGCAAACAAGTTTATTTGGGGTTATAGGTTATGATGCAGAAGGAGAGCAGTTAGAGGCTTTGTTAGCTGCTGAAAATATAAAATGTAATCTAAAAAAGATTAAAGATTTAAACACTACAACAAAAACAAGAATTCAAAGTCGCGGCCAACAATTAATCCGTTTCGATAAGGATTCATCTATTGAAAAGAAGCAATCCTTTAAAATAGATATCAATAAAAACCTTTCAGGAATAGATGCGATTATTATTTCAGACTATGCCAAAGGAGTGACTTCAGGAATTGCCGATATAATTAAAATATGTCATGACAAAGATATTCTTATGTTGGTTGACCCTAAAGGTTCAGATTTTGGAAAGTATGCAGGCGTGGATATTTTAACTCCTAACCAAACTGAATTCGAGACCATTGTTGGAAAATGTGATTCTGATAAGATGATGGTTGATAGGGCCCTGATGTTGATAGGTGAATTAAATCTAAAAGCTCTATTAATCACTCGAAGTGATAAAGGTATGCTACTAGTAAACAATGATGGCGAGCATAATTTTTTGGCCACAAAAGCGCGCGATGTTTTTGATGTAACGGGTGCTGGTGATACTGTTATTGCTATTTTTGCTGCAGCACTTGCAGCTGGAGTGAGTATTCTGGATGCTGCGAAATTAGCGAATCTAGGGGCTGGACTAGTGGTTGGAAAAATTGGTACGGCTTATATTAGTAAAGTAGAGCTTCAAAATCAGATATCAAAGTCTTCAAAGGATGATCAAGGTATTCAATCATTCTCTAAGTTAGAGCATTTGGTTGATATTAGTCGTCGTAACTCCGAAAAAATCGTCATGACTAATGGCTGCTTCGATATATTACATGCTGGACATATTGCTTATCTAGAAGAAGCAAAGGCTTTGGGGGGTAAGTTAATTGTAGCTATAAATGATGATGATTCTGTAAGGCGATTAAAAGGATTAAAACGGCCCATAAATTCATTGAATGACAGAATGTTAGTACTTAGCGGTTTGGCTTCTGTAGATTGGGTTATCTCATTTTCAGAAGATACGCCAATCAATTTGGTGAAAAGTATTAAGCCCGATGTATTGGTGAAAGGCGGGGATTATAAACTGGCTGATGTGGTCGGAGGTAAGGAAGTGATTCAAGATGGAGGAGAGGTTAGGATATTAAGTCTTATAAAGGGCTTCTCAACAAGTTCAATCATTGAGAAACTTCAAACATAAATTGAGATTCAAAATATTAAAAATTTGCGTTAATAGTACTTAATAATGGGAAAAGCGTTGATACGTTTTATTTATGTAGTAACCACATATATTCTACTGCCATTCTATGTCTTGTTTTGGGTTGTAAAAGGTGTGTTCAATAAAACTTACTGGGATCGAATTGGCCAAAGATTTGGCTGGAATTACCCTAAATTAGGTTCTAATTCGATATGGATTCATGCAGTTTCGGTAGGCGAAGTTCAAGCAACAATACCACTAGTCAAAGCATTAAAAATCCGTTTTCCTGAAAAAAATATTGTTATAACCACCGTTACTCCGACCGGTTCAGAGCAGGTGCAAAAGATTTTCAAGGATCAGGTTATTCATTGTTATATTCCCTTTGAAATCTCATTTGCCGTAAGAAATTTTTTCAATGCCATAAAACCTTCCCTAGCTTTAATAATGGAAACTGAAATTTGGCCGAATTTATACAATGAGTGCGGCCAAAGAAATATATTACTGGTTCTTGTTAGTGCAAAAATTTCAACAAAGTCATTAAAGAATTATAAGCGTTTATTGCCTTTATTTCGTGAAACTTTATCTCATGGGATTTTGATAGCAGCACAGACTAAAATTGATGCTGAGAGATTTGTGTCATTAGGTGCCGATAAAAGTAAAACATGGGTTATGGGAAATATAAAATTTGATTTTAATTTGCCCGCTGATATGGGAATTCGGGGTATTAATTTTCGCTATGAAAACTTTCAAGATAGGCCTGTCTGGATTGCAGCAAGCACTCATGAAAATGAAGAGCAGCTTATATTGAATGCACATAAAGAAATCTTGAAAAAAATAAGTAATATGTTACTAATTCTTGTTCCAAGACATCCAGAGAGATTTGTAAAAGTAGAGCAATTATTAAAGAAAAATAAATGGATATATACTTCACGAACAAGTGGTGAAGTGGTTACAAAATCATCTAAAATTTTTCTAGGGGATACGATGGGGGAATTACTTTTATTATATGCTGCTAGTGATATTTCTTTTGTCGGTGGAAGTATGATTCCGATAGGTGGGCACAATCTTCTTGAGCCTGCCTCGTTAGGGTTACCAGTTTTGACTGGTACATATATGTTTGATCAGAAGGAAATGACAGATTTACTTATGAATGCAAGCGCCGCTTCTTTTGTGAGAAATGAATCTGAATTAGCCGAAAGAGTTATTTTTTATCATAACAATAAAGAGGAATGCGAGGTTATTGGTAAAAAAGCACAGAATATTGTTCTTAAAAATAGAGGCGCCTTAGCCAGTCTTATGGAGCGATTGGATTTACTTTTAAATGATGAGTTTATATAAACGTTTTTACTATTTGGATTTATTGATGATCTCTTCCGGTGAGGCTCTTTCTTTTAGCCAGGCATCAATTTCTTCTATATCTTGAACCCGAAGACTTCCTGCAGCTTTTTTAAGACGAAATACATTTGCAATATAATCATAACGACTTTTTGCATGATTTTTATTGGCAGCTTCAAGTGCAAATTGGGAGTTTAGAACATCTATAATAGTTCTCGTTCCAACCTCAAAGCCTGCTTGAGTCGCTTCAAGGGCTGTTTTACTTGATTTGACTGCTTGACCTAGAGCTTGCACCCTACTTATCTCTGATGTGACGCCTAGAAATGTATCTCTGGTCTCTCTTTCAGTTTCTCTGGCAACTCTTTGTAGTTTTTCTCTGCTTGCCCTATGAAGGTAGACTGCTTCTTGTACTTTAGAGGAGGTTTTACCGCCCGAATATATTGGCATAGATAGTTGTATCATAACCGAGTTATTTTGATTGCTTGAAGAAAGGTTTGGAAAATTAATATAATTTCTAATTTGATCTTCAATATCGTTATCCTGACCACCTATATTTGCAACAATATTCAAAGAAGGGTAATGACCAGTTTTTTGAAAAGAGATTTCATGTCTAGCAATCTCTTCATCAAAGCGATTTGATATCAAGCGAAGATTTTGTTGCATTGCTAGGGCTATCCATTCATCTTCAATTGCTGGTTCTGGAGATTTTAACGGAAGCGTATCATCTGGTGCATTTAGTTTAGGTAAATAGGCGCCAGTAATTTCTCTTAGTAATTCTCGCGAAGTGGCTAGAAACCGTTTTGCATTGATTTCACTGGCCACACTTTGGTCGTATGCGGCCTGCGATTCTTGTACCGCAGTTACAGCTATTAGACCGACTTCATAACGCTGTTTTGCTTGTTCCAGCTGACGTGCGATAGATAATTTATTACTATTTATTGATACTAAATTATCTTCTGCTGCGAGCACATCTAAATATCTAGTAACAACTCTGATAATGAGATCTTGTTGTTGTATCTCATAATCTATTTCAGCTTTAGCTGAACGCTTACCGGCCTGTTTTAGTCCAACCCATCTATCCCATTGAAAGAGAGTTTGCGTTAATTGAAGCTGCCAACCCGATGAGATGTTTTTTGATTGAGAGTTGACTGAAGCAATGCTTCCAGCCGCTCCTGCTTCCACTGACGAACCATCAAAATTATCTATCGTGTAGCGACTCCCAATACTTAGCTCGGGAAGGAGGAAGCTTCTTGCTTGAGTTTCACCTTCTAGTGCGGCAAGACGCCTTGATTCAGCTTCATGAATCATTGGGTCACTTTGTAATGCTCTCTGATAGACTTCAAGAAGAGAGGCCGAATAAGATATTTGCATAGCCAAGAACGAGAGCAGTGAAGTGATTGCTATTTTGAACAGAAAGTTAGTTTTCATAGTCAGTAGAGTGTAGTTGATCTTTAGTCAATTAAGAATTTATATAAAGTTTTTTTTGTTTCGTCATGTTTCTTGGGGCAATTATCTAGGATCGATCGATCAAGGTTCTCGGCCCACTCATGAATTCCACCCTCTATATTGGCGACTACAGGGAATGAATTCTCAAGCAGTATATTCGCAACTTTTGCACTTCTTATCCCACTATGACAAATGACAGCAATTGAATGAGATGGGTTTAATTCAATTAATTTTTTTTCAATATTACTAATCGGTATGTTTATAGAGTTTGAAATATGAGCAATTTCAATTTCCCAAGGTTCTCTTACATCCAGTAATTGCCAGTTTGCATCCTTGTTTTTTAACTCGAGATATTCCCGAGGTGATAATTTTTTATACAACATTGCTCCAGATTTTTATATTAGAGATGAGATTTAATCTTATCAGAATAATGGCAATTAGTTTTTTTTTAAGGTTAGAATTTTGATAAGAAAAGTAAAGAAATTATTATTACTAATTAATCGCCCAATAAAAAACCGCCTATTTCTAGGCGGTTTAAATTTATTAAAATATTATCTGCTACATCAATGGAACAATAAGCAAAGCAACAATATTAATTATTTTAATAAGTGGGTTGATAGCTGGTCCTGCAGTATCTTTATAAGGATCGCCTACTGTATCACCAGTGACGGCAGCTTTATGAGCATCGGATCCTTTTCCTCCACAGTTACCATCTTCGATATATTTTTTCGCGTTATCCCAAGCACCACCACCGGTAGTCATTGATATGGCTAAAAATAGACCGGTAATAATGGTTCCAAGTAAAACACCGCCGAGTGCTTTTGGACCTAATATTAATCCCACTGCGACCGGCACTATGATTGGAAGTAATGATGGTACTATCATTTCCTTAATTGCGGCTTTTGTAAGGATATCAACTGCACGACTATAATCTGGCTTTCCAGTTCCATCCATTATTCCAGGGATTTCTTTGAACTGTCGTCTGACTTCCGTTACAACTTCACTGGCCGCTCTACCAACAGCCTCCATAGCCATGGAACCAAAAAGGAATGGAACTAAGCCACCTAAGAACAATCCAATAATGACAAGATGGTCAGATAAGTCAAAATTGACTGAAATATTAGCTGCTTCTAATGCATTGGTGTAATCTGCAAATAATACCAGAGCAGCTAAACCAGCAGATCCAATTGCATATCCTTTGGTAACAGCTTTTGTTGTATTACCAACAGCATCAAGTTGATCGGTTATAGTTCTAACTTCTGATGGTAATTCGGACATTTCAGCGATACCACCAGCATTATCAGTAATTGGACCGAAAGCATCAAGCGCTACAATCACTCCAGTCATTGAAAGCATTGAAGTAGCAGCAATCGCAATATTATAAAGCCCTGCCATTGAGTCACCTTCAGGCGCCAGTGCAAATGCACCCCATATACTTGCACAAACTGCTAGTACAGGCATTGCAGTGGCTTTCATTGAAATGCCCAGGCCAGCAATAATATTTGTGGCATCGCCAGTTTTGGATGCTTCAGCAATTGTTTTAACTGGAGCATATTCTGTACTAGTGTAGTACTCAGTAATAATTACCATTGCAGCTGTAAGAGCTAGGCCAATAAGAGCTGAACCATATATACCAGATGCATTCCCTGTTGCCATCATCATCATATTAGTGATGGGATAAAATACGATTGCTGCTAGTAATGCTGAAACTATCATCCCTTTGTAGAGCGCTCCCATTACTTTGCCACCATCTGAGGTACGTACAAAAAATGTTCCAATGATTGAAGCCACAATAGATGCTGCACCAAGAACTAATGGATATAGGACCATTGCATTACCATATTCTGCTACAAGCAAGGAACCTAATAACATAGTTGCTATTATGGTCACCGCATAGGTTTCGAAAAGATCAGCTGCCATGCCTGCACAATCACCAACGTTGTCACCAACGTTATCTGCAATTACGCCAGGATTTCTTGGATCATCTTCTGGGATTCCTGCCTCAACCTTGCCCACGAGATCCGCGCCAACATCAGCACCTTTTGTGAAGATACCACCGCCCAGTCGTGCAAAGATCGATATTAATGAGCCGCCAAAAGCCAATCCAACCAACGAATGAATGGCTTTGTCTGATGCCATACCCATCTTCAAAAGGATAAGATAATAACCAGCTACTCCAATTAAACCGAGTCCTACTACTAATAATCCAGTAATTGCTCCGCCTCGGAATGCAATATTTAATGCTGGGTTAACTCCAATCCTGGCAGCCTCTGCAGTTCTTACATTCGCTCGAACTGATACAAACATACCAATGTAACCTGCTAACCCAGAAAATATGGCACCAATGGCAAAGCCGATTCCAGTAGGTAAATCGATAAAATAAGCCAATAAAGCGAAAAGTACGATACCTACAACACCGATTGTATAGTATTGACGGTTCATATAAGCATTAGCGCCTTCTTGAATGGCTTGTGCTATTTCTTGCATACGCTCATTTCCAGCAGGCTGTTTAACTATCCATCGTGCCGATATAGCGCCATAGATTACTGCTAATGCGCCAGCTGATATAGCTAACCACAGGGCAAAATCGTCAGTCATTATTGTTCTCCCAGTATTTTTTTATAGAATATGTAATATTGTTTCAGAATATTTACAATTAAAGTTTGATTGTAAAATATATAGTTATTGATTTTTTCGAACGCAATCATACCACAAAATTATTACTTAAAAGCTTTGGAACAGAGATATTCTTAAGCTTTGTTACTTTTGGTAACCCTTTATCATAGGGAGGGTAATCTTCACCTTGAATAAGAGGTAACAAATAACGTCTGCATGCCGGTGTTATTGAGTAATTATCTTTTGCTATAAATCTTTTAGGTAGCATCTTTTCTTTATTTGCTACTTTGGATAAAGCAGCTTGATCAATCTTCCATTTATACGGTTTATCCGATATTCGTTTAATTACTGGCATCATTGCAGTTTGACCTTTTATGGCCATTTCTACTGCCGCTTTTCCAACCGCATAAGCCTGTTTAACATCAACCCCAGAGGCGATATGTCTTGCTGAGCGCTGAAGGTAATCGGCAATAGCATAATGATATTTGAATCCAAGATTTTGTGAGACCATTTCAGCCAAAATAGAAGCAACACCTCCTAACTGAGCATGACCAAAAGCATCCTTAGTTCCTGTTTCTGCGAGGAATTTACCATTAGCATAACGGGCACCTTCACTCGCTACGATAACGCAGTAATCATGCTTTTTGACGCATTCTTTGACATGTTTTAAGAAAACTTTTTTGTTAAAGGTCACTTCTGGAAATAAAATAATATGTGGGGCATCACCTGGGTGTTTTTTTGCTAAACCACTCGCAGCAGCAATCCATCCAGCATGTCGACCCATTACTTCCATTATGAAGACTTTTGTAGAGGTTTTTGACATAGAGATAACATCCATAGCGGCTTCTTGTGTAGAAACAGCAACGTATTTTGCTACCGATCCAAAGCCTGGACAGTTATCAGTAATTGGGAGGTCATTGTCGACGGTTTTAGGAATACCAAGACATGTAACTGGATAACCCATTGTCTTACTAATTTGCGATACTTTATGGGCAGTATCCATTGAATCATTTCCACCATTATAAAAAAAATACCCAATATTATGTGCTTTAAAAACCTCAATTAATCGTTCATATTCTAAACGATTTTCTTTAATGCCTTTTAATTTATAACGAGCTGAACCAAAAACACCACCCGGAAGATATCTAAGGCTTGCTATGGTATTTTTTGATTCAAGATTTGTATCTATCATGTCTTCTTGGAGCGCACCAATAATTCCATTTTTGCCCGCATAAATATTTGAGATAAAATCTTTATGGCATCTAGCTGTTTCAATAACTCCACAAGCAGTAGCATTAATTACAGCAGTTACTCCGCCAGATTGGGCGTAAAATGCATTCATAGCAGTCATACTTTCACCTAAAATTATTATAATTTATAATAATGATAACTTAAACTTAACTAATCGTCACCGACGGCCTAATTTTTTGGATTGACCATTAGATCGATTATCGGTAATTTTAGTCGCCAGTATTTTATATATGATATTTTGAGTTAAGGATAAATAATGAGAATTGTTTTATTAGGTGCCCCTGGCTCCGGAAAAGGAACGCAGGCCCAAAGATTAATGCATGATAAAAATATTCCTCAGATCTCTACTGGTGATATGTTGCGTGCTGCCGTAAAAGTTAAGTCTAGCTATGGACTTCAAGCCAGAGAAATCATGGATTCAGGAGGACTTGTCTCGGATCAAATAATGATTGGCATTATTAGTGAGCGTCTGATGGAAGTAGATACCGATCAAGGGTTTATACTTGATGGTTTTCCAAGAACAACTAAACAAGCAGAAGACCTAAATGTCCTATTAAAAAAGATAGAGAAGCCAATAGATCATGCCATATTAATGGATGTTGATTATGAGATATTAATGAAGCGTATTTTAGGAAGAAGGACATGCTCGCTTACTGGTAAATTATTGAATATATATTTTTCAGACAAAGAGGAATTAGATGCATGTGTCGAAGCTGGTGGCGAATTAATTAAGAGAAAAGACGATAATGAGGAAACAATTCTTAATCGATTGGAAGTTTACCAAAATCAGACAGAGCCTTTAATAGCTTACTATCTCGAAAGAAATCAATTAAAGAAAGTTAATGCCGAGGGAACCATGGATGAGGTTTACCAGCGATTAATTAGTATTTTGTGATTAAGGTAATTGGATATATTTTAATATTAATTCATTAAATCAAGTAATTTACTGCCTACTATATTTTTTCTCCACCCATTATTCACACGAGAATTTAGATTACCACGCACTAAAGATCTTAACTCTTTTTTGGAGGCTAGGATTTCTGGGTAAATATCAAGCTTCTGGCTCTCTTGTTTAATAATTTTTGTCATTTCGGTTACAATTATCCTCTCTTGCTCGGTTATTTTAAGTTTTGCGGTATATTCTTCGTTATTGCTTGACGCAGCTTTCAATAAACCAAGTATTTCTTCGCCGGAGTGAATAATAATAGATGATGATAAATTTTTAATTTTTGTGAGATCATTTATTTCTTCTATCTTTGAAATTGCAATATCCAATAGTACTTTATCACTCAAAACCCATTTTCTAGGTAAATTTTTAGTGATCGCACGTTCTTCTCTCCATTCAGCAATAAGGTAAGCTGCTTTTTTTTCCTTACCTGAAAGGTAATGAATTGCTTTGATTTTATCTGCAGCAATTTTTGATGATGGTTTGTAGATATTCTCATTGATTAAGCTATTCGAATCATCTTTAGCCCAAGTTAATCGACCTAATTTATGAAGTTTCTCAGTCATAAGTTGATGTGATGCCAGTAAATACTCAACATCTTCTGCAGCATAACTGAGCATCTCTTTAGTGAATGGTCTTTTTGACCAATTAGCTCGAGTTTGATTCTTTTCTAAAGTTACACCAAAAAGATTTTCTACTAAATTGGCATAACCTAATTGCGGTTGATGACCAAGAATACCAGCGGCGACTTGGGTATCGAAAAGATTAATCGGCAATACACTTGCAGTTTGGTAAATTACCTCAAGATCTTGTCTTGCCGAATGAATTATCCATTCTTTTTTAGAGGCTGATTCCCAGAATTTTTTTAGCTCTCGATTGAGTAAGGCATCAATACAATATATTGATTCAGGTAAACCAACTTGAATTAAGCACAATTGTGCAAAAAAAGTCTTCTCCCTCATGAACTCAGTATCAATGGCAAGATAGTTTTCAGTCTCTATACTCTTAATTACCTCGAAGCTTATGTCTGATTCGAATAGTTGAGATTTAATCATGTCAAGAAAGTGGGATTTTTAATTATTTTTAGCAACATATCATGAGATAATACTTTAAATGAGTTTAAATGTTTGAGAAAAAAATGAGGCAATTAATACAAAATTTTTTAGATATGATTATGCTTAGAAAAGGAGCTGATGCAATTCCTTCCTCTTGGCTAGTTTTAATTTTTTCATTAGGATTATTATTCATTTCTTCCACAGGGGTATTATTTTTAATTGATAATCCACCTAATCAGAGACCTTGGATTAATTTCCTAGGTTATTTCTTAGGCATCTCTTTTTATAGTCTAATTTTAATTGGCCATGGTTTTTTCGGGCGTATACTGCAAACGATTAGCGCTATTATTGCATGTGGATCACTGATTACCATTATATTCGTGATTGAATTTATTCTATTTGCACCTTTTATTGGAAGTAACCTTGCTGGATTATTGGCTAGTTTTATTATGTTATGGTCGGTCCCTGTTGAAGGACATATAATTAGTACTGCTATAGGAAAAACCCGTTTTTTAGGTATTATTATTGCTATTATAGCGTTACTCCTGCAGTTTTTATTTCAGGCTTATATTTTGAATTACTTAGAACCAATCAGTTAAAAGTCCATGCATATTCATATACTTGGAATTTGTGGAACTTTCATGACTGGTATTGCTTCTATAGCACAAGCTATGGGTCACTATGTTACAGGGAGTGATCGAAATTTTTATCCGCCCATGAGTGATGCCCTGAAACGTTTAAATATAGAGGTTGACGAAAATTATGATGCTTCGCAATTGGATAGACAGCCAGATTGCTTAATAGTGGGTAACGTAATGACTCGTGGGCATGCTGTTATTGAATCGATGTTGGATAAAAAAATACCATTTAAATCAGGACCAGAATGGCTCTCCGAGAATATTCTAAATGACCGTTTTATTATTGCTGTATCAGGAACCCATGGTAAAACAACCACCACAAGTATGCTGTCATGGATACTTGAGGATAATGGTTATTCACCAAGTTATTTGATTGGAGGCATTCCAAATAATTTTAAGTCATCAGCAAGAATTGGGAACTCAAAATATTTTGTAATTGAGGGCGATGAATATGACACGGCTTTTTTTGATAAACGACCTAAATTTCTTCACTATCAGCCAAATATCACTATTATTAATAACTTAGAATTCGATCATGCTGATATATATAAAAATATTGATGAAATAAAATGGCAATTTCATCAATTAATTAGGATTATGCCTAAATCAGGGAAGATAATTTTTAATGGCTCTGATAATAATATACTTGATGTAATAAAATTAGGTAGCTGGACGCCATCAGAAACTTTTGGTTTAAAGGGCGCTCATGATTGGCTTGGCAGTAAAGTTGATCATAATACTATCTCCATCAAGTATAATAATAACGCTAATTCTATTAATGGTGCTTGGGAAATGAATGGCTCATATAATATTGAAAATGCCTTAGCAGCTATTGCTGCAGCAAACTCAATAGGCATTAATCCTATAAGCTCTCTGGAATCATTAGCAAGTTATAAGGGTGTGAAAAGGCGTTTGGAACTCCTAGTAACTATTTCGAATATCACAATTTACGATGATTTTGCTCATCATCCAACATCGATTCGAAGAACTATTGAGGGTATAAAGGAAAGTCATAACTATAAACGTATTATTGTGGTAATTGAGCTGCGATCAAATACAATGCTGTCGGGTTTGCATAACTCTCATTTATTAGAATCAACCAAAGACGCTGATTATATTATTTTCTTTCAAGCTAATGAAACTGAATTATCGCTAGAAAGAGAAGATTTATTTAATAAAGATAACATGAAAGTATTTTATGATACTGACGCACTATTGGTAAAACTCATTTCTTTAGCAAGAGAGGACGATGCATTAATTTTTATGAGTAATGGTGATTTTCATGGAGCAAAAGAATTATTGATTAAAAGATTAAAGTTTAAAAACTTAAACGATTGATTATTATAACTTTATTATTAATTTATGGATTAAAATGAACGTACCTTTATTCCCCTTACAAACTGTATTATTTCCAGGAGGGCCACTCTCATTGAGGGTGTTTGAAAGACGATATTTGGATATGATAACTAAGTGTATGAGTTCCAAACAACTATTTGGAGTTATACTTAACGATCAATTGCCCAATTCTAATGAAAAAGGTTTCTGTAAAATGGGAACGTTAGCTCAAATTGTTGATTGGGATCAGGGTGCTGATGGGGTGTTAGGCTTAAAAGTGATTGGCAATGATCGATTTTTACTAACTAATCATGATCAAGAAGAGAGCGGTTTAAATATTGGTGAGATAGAGATAATAGAATCTGAAAAGAAGTTGTTGTTACCTGATGAATATATGATCTTATCATCAATACTAAAAAGTATTCTCGATGAGTTTTCAGAATTATACTCGGCAGTTAAAAAAGATTTCAATGATGCTTCTTGGGTCGGCTATAGGTTAGCTGAAATACTTCCTATTGAGTTATCTCAAAAACAAATTTATCTTGAGATTGAGGAGCCATTAGACAGATTAGAATTATTAAATACGTTCATGAAAGCCAACCAAGATTTCCTAAAGATGCCTAAAAACTCAACCCTTCAGTGAAGAAAGTACTTTCTCAGTAGCCTCTAGAGTTATATTAATTTCTTTATCTGTGTGTGCTGAAGAAATAAAACCTGCCTCAAACGCCGAAGGCGCGAGATAGATATTTTCCCTTAACATTCCATGAAAAAAACGTTTAAATAATTCAATATCTGATTTGATAATATCATCGTAATTTTTTATGGGACCATTTTGATTAAAGGTAAAACCAAACATACCTCCAAGATAAGTGACTTCGAAAGGTAGATGAAATTGTCTAGCTATCTCAGACATCCCTTTCATTAAAGTAGAGCATTTTATCTCAAGAGATTTGTAAAAATCTTTTCCTTCCATTGATTCTAGAGTAACCAATCCTGCCACCATTGCTATAGGGTTTCCTGATAGTGTTCCTGCTTGATAAACAGGTCCTTCTGGAGATAAATGAGACATAATTTCTTGCCGGCCACCAAATGCCGCAGCTGGAAGTCCACCACCAATTATTTTTCCTAATGTTGTGATGTCAGGTTTAACGCCATAGATTGATTGAGCGCCACCCTTAGCTACACGAAAACCGGTCATAACTTCATCAAAAATTAGAACAGCATTAGCTAGCAGGCATTCTTCTTTTACAGTTTCTAAAAAACCAGGGATTGGTTTAATCATATTCATGTTTCCAGCAATGGGTTCTATTATTACGCAGGCAATCTTATTTTTCATTGCTCTGAAAGTATTAGTAACACTTTCAATATCATTGAATGGTAGTGTAATTGTATGCTTTGCAAGCGAGGCAGGTATTCCGGGAGAGCTCGGAACACCATGAGTTAGGGCCCCGGAACCGGCTTTTATGAGGAGTGAATCCGAGTGACCGTGATAACAGCCTTCAAATTTTATGATGACATCTTTGTTGGTGTATCCACGCGCAAGACGAATAGCACTCATCGTTGCCTCGGTCCCCGTGCTAACCATTCGAACTCGCTCAATAGAAGGGATGAATTCACAAACTTTTTTTGCTAATTTTGTCTCAATAGTTGTGGGCGCCCCAAAACTTAAGCCATTATTTATGGCTTTTTTTATGGCATCAATAACCGGTGGATATGCATGCCCTAAAATCAAGGGTCCCCATGAACCAACATAGTCAATCATTTCTCGGTTATCTTCAGTTTTAATCCAAGCACCTTTTCCAGATTTAAAGAAAAGAGGTTCCCCACCCACACCGCCAAAAGATCGGGCAGGTGAATTGACACCACCGGCAATGAACTGTTTTGCTTCTTTGAATAAAGTCATATTTTTTTACCTAAAATATAATAATTATATTGAAAATAGATATAGTAAGTTTAGGTGAATGCGTCATTTTTAAGCCAGATAACTTCTGATTTAATTAACCCATCTGAACATAATTGAATTCTTCTGTAACCTGGTGGAAGGCAGTCCATTGAAAATTTTTCTGATTTTGGTTTGAACTGCCTACAAGTTGATGGCGTGCCAATAATTTGAATATTATTATATCTCATTTCGATAGCCTGATGGATATGACCACAAAATATTGCCCTAATATTTTTATATTTCTTTATGACATTGAAAAATTCAATTTTGTTCTTTAAGCCAATTTGATCCATCCATTTACTATCAATATTCTGTGGATGATGATGTAAGTAAATCATAATGTGTTCGTGCTCATTGGAATTTATTATTAATTCCAATCTGTCGAGTTCGTGCTTTTCCAGATAACCTTCTGGAGAGCCTTCAATACTGCTATCCAGACCTATAATTAACCAGTTATTTTTAATTATTTTCTCACAACAAAAAAATAATGATTTAGGTAATGTTGATAGTATTTTATTTTTTGTATCATGATTTCCGGGAATACAGAATACTGGTGAGTTGTTTAATTGGAGTAACTCATAGAAGTTCTTGTAAGATTTTTCGTGATCATCGTGGGTTAGATCACCAGTTGCAATAATCATGTCAACATTCCATAACGAACTTTTGATATGACTAATAACCGCATTTAACGATTGGTGTGGATTTATACCTTTGAATTTGTCATTTTGATTCGCCAGTATATGCGGGTCAGTGATTTGTATGATATTGATCGGTGGCTGATTTTTCCTCATTCTATAAGGCTAGCATTAAACAGAGCTATTTAAGCTCTGTTTAATGCCTTATTTGCTAATAGCGATAATATTCAGGTTTATAAGGACCTTCTTGAGCGACACCAATATAATCAGCTTGTTCTTGAGTCAGTTTAGTCATTACTCCACCGAATCCAGCTACCATATAACGAGCAACTTCTTCGTCTAAATGTTTAGGTAGAACCTCTACTCGAAGCATTTTGGCTTGAGTTGCTTCATTTTGAGTTGCGAACTGACGCTTATAAAGCTCAATTTGTGCCAAAACTTGGTTTGCAAAAGAGCCATCCATAATACGACTCGGATGCCCTGTGGCATTACCTAAATTAACCAAACGACCTTCAGCGAGTAATAATAGATGATCATTCTTTTCTTTATCACGATAGATTTTATGAACTTGAGGCTTTATTTCGTCCCACACCCAATTTTCACGCATAAAGGCAGTATCAATTTCATTATCAAAGTGACCAATATTACATACTACGCAGCCACTTTTAAGTGCATTTAGAACGTCAGAGTTACAGACGTTATAGTTACCCGTGCTGGTCACCAGCATATCTGTATTAGCTAATAATTCCTTGTTTACTCCTTTAGATACATCTCCATCTTGATAAGTAGAGACAACCTCAAAACCATCTAAACATGCTTGCATCGCACAAATTGGATCTATTTCAGTGACTTTAACGATCATACCTTCCTGCATAAGCGACTGAGCCGAACCTTTACCAACATCACCATATCCAATAACCACAGCTTTTTTCCCAGAAAGTAGGTGGTCTGTTGCTCGTTTAATTGCATCATTTAAACTATGACGACAACCGTATTTATTATCACATTTTGATTTCGTGACTGAGTCATTAACATTGATAGCAGGCACTTTGAGTTCGCCTGACTCAAGCATGTCGTATAAACGGTGTACACCAGTGGTAGTTTCCTCGGTGACGCCATGAACCGAATCTAGTATTTGTGGATATTTTTGATGTAATAATGAGGTTAAATCACCACCATCATCAAGTATCATATTGGCATTCCATGGTACTCCATCTTTTAGTACTTGTTGTTCTAGGCACCATTCATACTCTTCTTCTGTTTCACCTTTCCAGGCATAAACAGGTGTTCCATTAGCGGCTATTGCAGCAGCTGCATGATCTTGAGTTGAGAAAATATTACAAGAAGTCCAACGTACTTCTGCACCCAATGATTCTAGTGTTTCGATAAGAACGGCAGTTTGGATAGTCATATGGATACAACCTAAAATACGCGCACCTTTTAGAGGTTGTTCAGCATGATATTTTTCACGCAGAGTCATCAAAGCAGGCATTTCTGATTCGGCAATTTCGATTTCTTTACGACCAAAATCTGCCAAAGTAATATCTGCAACTTTGTAATCATCTTTATTTTTATTTATTGCGACAGCTTCATTAGCCATAGCTTTCTCCTTAATGTTATAAATATTTGTTTAAATCGAGGCTTTTAATTCTTCAGCTTTATCTGTTTTCTCCCAGCTAAGATCTATATCTTCTCTACCGAAATGACCGTAAGCTGCGGTGGCTTTATATATTGGACGAAGTAAATCAAGCATTTTCAAAATACCAAAAGGCCTGAGATCAAATTTATCATTAATCAAGTTAATTAGTTTCTCTTCACTAATATTACTGGTACCAAATGTATTAATACTTATGGATGTTGGTTCAGCAACACCAATTGCATATGAAACTTGAATTTCACAGCGCTCAGCAATTTTAGCTGCAACAATATTTTTGGCTACATAACGACATGCATAAGCGGCTGAGCGATCAACTTTTGATGGATCTTTACCAGAGAATGCTCCGCCTCCATGCCTTGCAGAACCGCCATAAGTATCAACGATTATTTTTCTACCAGTAAGCCCGCAGTCACCCATAGGGCCACCAACTTCGAATCGTCCGGTTGGGTTGATATGATATTTTGTATTTTCATTAATCCAATGAGAAGGGATGGTTGGCTTTATTATTTCTTCCATTATTCCATCTATTAAATCATTCATTTTGACATCGGCATGATGTTGAGATGAGAGCACAACCGCATCTATCCCGACTGGCTTGTCATTCTCATAGATAAAAGTTACTTGGCTTTTTGCATCGGGTCTTAACCAAGGAAGAATGCCCGCTTTTCTTACTTCAGCTTGTTTCTTGACGAGGTTATGAGCAAGAGAGATTGGAGCTGGCATTAAAACATCGGTTTCATTTGTTGCATAACCAAACATTAAGCCTTGATCGCCCGCACCTTGATCTTCAGGATTAGTTCGATCAACACCTTGAGCAATATCCGGAGATTGTTTGCCTAACGCGTTCATCACAGCGCAAGATCCTCCATCGAAACCCATCTCTGAATCCGTATATCCAATATCAATGATCGTCTTACGAACAATATTTTCCACATCAATAATGGCATCAGTAGTAATTTCTCCGGCCACGATAGCCATACCTGTTTTGACCATAGTTTCACAAGCGACACGCGCTGATTGATCTTGTTCAATGATGGCATCAAGAATTGCATCAGAAATTTGATCTGAGATTTTATCAGGGTGACCTTCTGAAACAGATTCAGAAGTAAAAAAGTAGGAATGACTCATAAGTGCCTCATTTATCTAACTAAGAAATGATATAGAATTTCTCTATGATTATGTTATTTTTTGTGTTTCAAGCTGTATCAATATTATATTTTAACCGCTTTAGCTATTTTTAGAAATAATATTTTAATTCTTGCTTGCGACCTTGCGTGTAAATAAGCAAAATACTTTTATCCACAAGGTGCCAAAAATTTCATAATCAATTATATATTATTAGGGATTTCAATGCTAAAAGATAAAAATGCTATCAATAATAACTCACGTCGTGAGCTTGCTAATGCGATTAGAGCTCTTAGTATGGATGCTGTGCAGCAAGCAAACTCTGGACACCCAGGGATGCCAATGGGTATGGCTGATATTGCAGAGGTATTGTGGAATGATCATTTAAGGCACAACCCCAATAATCCTGAGTGGGCCGACAGAGATAGATTCGTTCTCTCAAATGGCCATGGTTCCATGTTGTTATATAGCTTACTTCACTTGAGCGGATATCCGTTGAGCATAGAGCAAATTAAAAATTTTCGTCAATTCAATCAGGTAACAGCGGGTCATCCCGAGCGTGAGCCAGAAATTGGTATTGAAACTACAACTGGACCTCTTGGTCAAGGTATAAGTAATGCAGTTGGAATGGCACTTAGCGAAAAACTATTAGCAGCGACCTTCAATAAGCCCGATATGGAAGTTATTAATCATCGGACCTGGGTCTTTACTGGTGATGGTTGCCTAATGGAAGGTATTTCACATGAGGCCTGTTCCTTAGCGGGTACTTGGGGATTGGGAAAGCTAGTTTGCTTTTATGATGATAATGGAATTTCGATAGACGGTGATGTTAATGGTTGGTTCACGGATGATACCGTTAAGCGTTTTGAGTCCTATGGATGGCAAGTGATTGGAGATGTGGATGGCCATGACTCAAAGAAAATCTCTGATGCTATTTCGGACGCCTTAATTGATACTAAAAGACCTACATTGATATGCTGTAAGACCAAAATTGGATTTGGTTCACCTAACAAAGAGGGGACGGCGAGCACGCATGGTGCTCCATTGGGCGATGAAGAAATTAAAGCGACTAAAGATGCGTTAGGTTGGAATTTTCCTGCATTTGAGATTCCAGATAGCATAATGAAAGCTTGGGATAATTCAAAGAAAGGCGAGAATGTTGAGAGTTCATGGAATGATATTTTTGAGAAATATAATAATGCTTACCCTGATCTAGCAAAAGAATTTAATAGAAGAATCCAAGGAGATCTACCTGATGAATGGGATGCACTTGCAGAGAGATCTATTTATGATGTGAATGATGAAGCTAAGGATTTGGCGACACGGCAATCATCTTTGTTGGCCTTAAATAAACTAGCTCCATTATTACCGGAATTGATCGGGGGGTCGGCAGATTTAACTGGCTCTAACTTAACCAAGCATGATACCTCAGTTATTTTTGATGAGGATAATTTAGATGGTAATTATTTGAATTTTGGAGTTAGAGAATTTGGCATGTCAGCCATTGGTAATGGAATGATTCTTCATGGTGGAGTAATACCTTATTCTGGAACTTTTTTAACATTTTCAGATTACGCTCGCAATGCACTGCGAATGGCCGCTTTAATGGAGATTCAAAATATCTTTGTTTATACTCATGACTCTATAGGATTAGGTGAAGATGGCCCGACTCACCAACCAATTGAGCATGTAGCGAGCCTCAGAATAATGCCAAATATGAGCGTATGGCGTCCTTGTGATGCTGTAGAAACGGTTGTCTCTTGGCGTCATGCCATTGAAAGAAAAAAAGGTCCGACTAGCTTAATTTTGACTCGTCAAAAATTACCGCATCAAGCTAGATCGAAAGAACAAATTCAAGATATTTCAAAAGGTGGTTATGTTTTATATGATTGCGGTAAAACGCCAGAAATTTTGCTAATCGCAACAGGATCTGAGATCGCTATTACTATGGATGCAGCAACAATTTTGACTGAAGAAGGTATAGGTGTAAGGGTTATCTCTATGCCGTGTACCAACTTATTTGACCAACAAGATGAGGCTTATAAACTCACTGTATTGCCAGCTGAATGTAATTGTCGTTTAGCGATTGAGGCGGGGGTAACAGATGGCTGGTGGCGTTATGTTGGTTCATCCGGGTATGTGCTAGGAATAGATCGCTTTGGACTATCTGCTCCGGCAGAGGAGCTCTTTGATTATTTTGGATTCACTGCAAGTAATATTGTTAGTAAAGCAAAATCACTTATGACTAAGATTAAATAACTGTATCAATTTTATAACTATTTTTAACCAAAATTACAGGAGAATTAAATGACCATCAAGGTTGCAATTAATGGATTTGGACGTATCGGGCGAAATATTATGAGGGCGCTCTATGAATCAGGTAAGCGGGCAGATATTGAGATTGTAGCTATTAATGATCTCGGAGATGCTAATACCAATGCACATCTGCTAAAAAGAGATACAGCGCATGGTAGATTTCCAGGTGAAGTCGAGGTAAAAAACAATTGCTTGGTGGTTAATAATGATGAAATTAAAGTCTTTGCAGAGCGTGACCCTTCTAAATTACCATGGGGCGACCTTGGGGTTGATATTGTGCTTGAGTCGACTGGATTCTTTTGCTCACGCGATGGAGCCTCTAAGCATTTAGATGCAGGCGCAAAGAAAGTAATTATTTCCGCACCAGGTGGCGCTGATGTGGATGCAACTATTGTTTACGGGGTAAACCATAATGTCCTTACTAAGGAGCATACAATCATTTCAAATGCTTCTTGTACGACGAACTGTCTTGCTCCGTTAGTGAAGCCTTTGCATGAAAAAATTGGTGTTCGACACGGAATAATGACAACCATTCATGCCTATACAAATGATCAAGTTTTGACTGATGTTTATCACTCTGATCTTCGTCGAGCTCGTTCTGCAACGATGTCGCAAATCCCAACTAAAACTGGTGCAGCTGCAGCAGTTGGGCTCGTTCTTCCTGAGTTAAACGGACTTCTTGATGGATTTTCAATGCGTGTGCCAACGATTAATGTTTCTGCGGTTGATTTGAGTTTTGTTGCTGAAAGAGAAACATCCATCGAAGAGATCAATGAAATTATGTTAAAGGCTAGCCAGAATGAGCTCAAGGGTGTATTGGCGTATTGCGATGAGCCTCTGGTATCGATTGATTTTAATCATGACCCAGCTTCTTCAAGCTATGATTCAACCCTGACAAAAGTCATGCAAGGTACGCTCGTAAAAGTTATTTCTTGGTATGATAACGAGTGGGGTTTTTCTAATCGTATGCTAGATACAACAATAGCATTGGCTAATGCAAAATAAATAAAATATTAATTTAACATTACGCTAGGTTAACAAAGGCAAATTTATTTATGCTAAGAATGTATGATCTTGATCTCACTGATAAAAAAGTATTAATTAGAGAAGATCTTAATGTTCCTATTCTCAATGGTGAAATAACCAGTGACGCAAGAATAAGAGCTATTTTACCAACACTGGAAATTGCGTTGAAGGCAAATTGTGCGATATTAATAATGTCTCACTTGGGGAGACCAACGGAAGGTGAGTTCAATTCAGATTATTCATTGAAACCATTAGCTGGGTATTTATCGAAATTAATAAACAAAGATGTGAAATTTATTTCTGATTGGCATAACGATATTGATGTTGCGTGTGGTGAGATAGCTTTATTGGAAAATGTAAGATTTGAGATAGGTGAAAACAAGAATGATGAAGTGCTCTCACAAAAAATGGCAGAACTCTGTGATATTTTTATAATGGATGCCTTCGCTTGTGCTCACAGAGCTCATGCGAGTACATGCGGTGTAATTAAATATGCGAAAACTGCTTGTGCTGGACCCCTTTTAACTAAGGAGCTAGAAGCCCTAGAGTTAAGTTTTAAAGAGCCAAAAAAACCTATTATTGCGATCGTTGGTGGATCAAAAGTTTCTACAAAATTGGGGGTTCTTCAGTCATTGAGTGGATTAGTAGATTATTTGATTTTAGGTGGAGGAATAGCTAATACGTTCATTAAAGCAGGGGGGCGTGATATTGGAAATTCATTGTGTGAGGACAGTATGCTTGAAGTTGCAAAATCTATGTTGTTAGATTCAAACAGTTCATGCCAAATACCCAGTATCATCGATGTAGTTGTGGCTAAAGAATTTAATACTGAAAGTAAAGCCAGTATTAGGATGATAGAAGATGTCGAATCTGATGACCTTATTCTTGATATTGGTCCTAAAACTGCAGAAAAATTTACCAAAATCATTGGTCAAGCTGGAACAATCATTTGGAATGGGCCTTTAGGGGTTTTTGAGTTTGATCAATTCGGGTTAGGTACTAAAACTATTGCTCAAGCAATAGCTTTAAGTCGAGGTTTCTCGGCAGCGGGAGGTGGGGATACCTTAGCAGCTATAGAAAAGTATGAAATTGTTGACAATATTTCATACATATCAACTGGCGGAGGTGCTTTTCTTGAGTACATAGAAGGAAAATCTTTACCCTCTGTGGAGGCACTTGAAGCTATATGTTGTTGATTTTAGACCAAGGCCCGTTGATAGCCAAAGTGAGCCCTCTATTTTGAACATTTACAAACATAAGCTGACCATCTGGAGAAAAACAAACACCGCAAAGTTCTGAGTCAGTGTATGGGTTATCAGCAAATGTGTACTGTTTGCCACTAGGGCTGATTCCAATTAAACCGCAATAATTACTTGTGTCCTCGCATATAATCAGATCCCCCCAAGGGCTCATTATAATATTATCAGCATGCTGTAAGATGCTCTCCGTATTAGATTCTGCAAGAAGCTTGATATGTCCTGGAGCTCCTTGTGCATTTTTAGAGAACTCCCTGTTGATCCGATATTCAAATACTTGGCCCATTCTCTCGGTGCCACCGATCGTTGCTGTCAAGAAAATGCTATTTTCGGCGTAACAAATTCCTTCGCCACGAGCAAATCTTGATGCTCCAAGTTCAAAACCCCTTAATCTTAAATCGTTTTCATCTGAATCGACATTATCTAGATCGATCCAATTTACCTCATGCCATTCGTTTTCTTTTATTGCGATATTATTCCAATTACGTGTATCAAATGACTTCTTTTTTATGATACTGAGAGCCTGCAATTTTCCTCCATCAGATAATTGGCCAAGCGTATTAGGTATAAAGCGATACAAGAGACTTCTGTGCTTGTCCTCACTTAGATAAATAGCCCCTGAAATTGGATCAACTGCTGCTGCCTCATGCTCAAAACGACCCATCTCTTTTAGGGGTATTGGTTTGGTGGTATTCTTTGCATTCGGATTTATTTCAAATATATAACCATGCTTTTTCTCCCTTGTTACAACAGTATTTCTCTCAAAAGTTGTTCCCGGGCTGCTGAAACATTCCTCACAACTCAACCAGGTACCCCAAGGTGTTGGCCCACCAGCACAATTATACTCGGTACCCATTAAGCTTAAATGCTGTCGTTTTGTTTGACGAGTTACAGGGTCATATTCAATAGTTGTTGTTCCTCCTGTGCCTGGAGTAACTTTATTGCCTTGATCATATATAAGGTCAGAATCTATTTTTTCTAGATATTCATTTTTCATTCCAAAAGCACTATTATTGAAACTCGCTGGATGATTTTCATGATTTATTACTAGATTGATACGACCATTAGTACCACTAAATGCAGCCATTCCATCAGCTTGAGCTGGAGTTTTTAAGCCATCATCCATTAAGCGTCCTTGCTCGGAAATAATGGAATACCCAAAACCTCCAGGAAGATCTAAAATTTTATTTGGATCATTTTTTAATTTACCAAAGGGCGATGCAGCTGCACCCATAACATTATTGGCGTTGAGAGCGGCGCTTGCAAGTAAAGCACCTTGAATGAATTGTCTTCTTTTAATCATGATTAATTATATTTTTTGAGTTTTAGTTAAGGTGAGGTAATGTTGACATTATTTTCGGGCGTTTAAAAGCTTTATAGTTTAATATTATAAGAATAAAATAATGTTAAGAAGAACAAAAATAATAGCCACCCTTGGACCTTCTTCAAGTGATTATAAAACGCTCGAGGGTATGGTTAAAGCAGGCATGAATGTTGCTCGAATAAATTTCTCTCATGGCGAAAGAGAGGAATATTTTAAGTCTGTTGAGATGCTTCGTGATATATCTAGAGCGACTGGTATTGAAGTTGGTATTATGGCTGATCTTCAAGGTCCAAAAATAAGAATTAAATCTTTCCATTCAGGGAAAGCGCTTCTAAGATCATCAAATAAATTTTTTCTTGACACTTTGCTTGGTGAATATGAAGGAGATATTTCAGGTGTAGGCGTTGATTATGCCGACCTTCATCATGACATCAAGATCAATGATAAGTTATTAATTGATGATGGGCGCATAATTCTTCGTGTTGTTAAAATTAAAGAGACTCGAATTTTCACTGAAATTTTGATTGGTGGAGAAATATCAAATCACAAAGGCGTTAATCTTAATACTGGGGGTTTGTCGATCCCTATAATCACAAACAAAGATCGCCAAGATATTCTGATGGCCACAGAATTAAATGTTGATTTTTTAGCAGTGTCATTTGTGAAGTGTGCAAAAGACATTAATGAAACGCGGTCACTCTATGAGAAGGCCGGCGGCCGCGGAAAGATTGTTGCAAAAATAGAACGAACTGAAGCTTATCAGAATCTTGATGAACTAATTGAAGCTTCTGATGTTTTGATGGTGGCTAGAGGCGATCTTGGAATTGAAATGGGATTTACAGAATTAACAGGTATTCAGAAAGAAATAATTAGAAAAACCCGTCGGAAGAATAAAGCTGTCATAACTGCAACAGAAATGATGCAATCTATGATTCATAACTCATCTCCTACTAGAGCTGAAGTTGCTGATGTTTCCAATGCTGTTATGGATGGCACAGATGCGGTTATGCTGTCTGCCGAGACAGCAATTGGCGATAATCCAATTATGGTTATCTCAACTACTAGCGATGTTTGTCAGGGTGCTGAAAAGTATACTTTACCTAAAGGAAGAAATGCATATCGCATTGATGATGCTTTTCAGTCGATCGATGAATCAATCGCGATGGCGGTAATGTATACAGCTAATCATCTTTCAGTAAAAGCAATAATTGCCATGACTGAATCTGGTTCTACACCCTTATGGATGTCAAGAATACGCTCTGATATTCCTATTTATGCGCTTACACCACATGCAGAATCCAGAAGAAGAGTGACTTTATATCGTGGGGTCTATCCTGTTTTAATTTCATTAATTGATAATGGTGTCACCTTATCAGATGAAGCTATTTTTAGTTTGATGATAATGAAAAATTTTGTAAAAGAGAGTGATTTAGTGATTCTAACTAATGGTTCTATGGATGGACTCTCTGGAGGTACAAATTCAATGAGAATTCTTAGAGTTATTACATCTAAATAACTTATATATTAAGCTTCCCACTTAAACTGGTTATCAGTATGATGTCTAGGAATTTAATTTAATGAAAAGATATGAATAAGAATAAATTTATTGGCACAAAATCATATATAGCAACTGATGACCTTAAAATATCAGTAAATGCTGCAGTTACTCTTCAACGCCCAATATTAGTAAAAGGTGAACCGGGAACCGGTAAAACTCAGTTGGCCATTGAAGTGGCAGAGGCCCTTGGCTGTCCTCTTTTTGAATGGCATATCAAATCGACTACCAAGGCTCAACAGGGAATGTATGAGTATGATGCGGTTGCTAGGTTAAGGGATTCGCAACTGGGTGATAATCGTGTTCATGATATTGCTAATTATATCGTTCCTGGAAAAGTATGGGATGCTTTTGATTCTGATGTGCAACCAGTATTACTGATAGATGAGATTGACAAGGCAGATATAGAGTTTCCAAATGATTTGCTTCAAGAATTGGACCGTATGGAATTCTTTGTATATGAAACTAAGAAATTGGTCAAAGCAAAGCATCGACCGATTATTATCATCACCAGTAATAATGAAAAAGAACTTCCTGATGCTTTTCTAAGGCGTTGCTTTTTCCATTATATTAAATTTCCAGATAGAAAAACTATGCAAGAGATTGTTGATGTGCATTTTCCGAAATTAAAAAAAATATTGCTAAAGGAAGCTTTAGATACTTTCTACAGAGTTCGTGATGTCCCTGGATTAAAGAAAAAACCATCAACGTCTGAGTTGCTGGACTGGATTAAATTGTTATTGGCTGAAGATGTCTCTGCTGAGACTCTCCGAAATAGTGACAGCAGAAAATCAATTCCACCATTTTATGGTGCATTATTAAAGAATGAACAAGACGTGCATCTATTCGAGCAGTTGGTTTTCATGGAAACACGTTCTCGTTAAGAAATGTTAATAAAATTCTTTTTTATGCTTCGCGTTGGTGGTTTGAAACCCTCCATTACTGAGTTACTGAATTTATTGGACGTATTAAAGCATGGAATCACAGAATTTAGCGTAGAGAATTTTTACTATTTAGCCAGAGCCACGATGATTAAAGATGAATCTCTTTATGATCGTTTTGACCAAGTTTTTGCTGCTCATTTCTCTGGTATTGAGAAGATGATCGATGATTTATTTTCTGAGGTACCTGAAGAATGGCTTAAAAAGCAGTCAGAACTGATGCTAACTGAAGCTGAAAGGGCTGAGATTGAAGCAATGGGGGGTTTTGAGAAACTATTAGAAACCCTAAAAAAACGTTTTGAGGAACAGAAAGAACGTCATCAAGGTGGTAATAAATGGATTGGAACTGCTGGAACATCCCCTTATGGTGCTTATGGTTTCAATCCAGAGGGAGTTCGGATTGGTCAAGCGGGTTCTCGTCATCGAAGTGCTGTTAAGATTTGGGATAAAAGAGAGTTTCGTAATCTTGATGATTCGGTTAACTTAGGAACAAGAGAGATCAAAATTGCATTGCGACAATTACGAAAATTCGCAAGAGAAGGCATAGCTGATCAACTTGATATTGATAACACCATCGATAGCACAGCTAGAAATGCAGGATTACTAGATTTAAAAATGATGCCTGAAAGGCGCAACTCAATCAAAATATTACTGTGTCTCGATATAGGTGGCTCAATGGATGATCACGTAAGAATTTGCGAAGAGGTTTTTTCTGCCGCAAGTAGTGAATTTAAGAATCTTGAATATTTTTATTTTCATAACTTCCTTTATGAAAATTTATGGAAAGATAATCATAGAAGGCATGATGAATTAATTTCTGTTACAGAAATAATAAATAAATATGGTCATGATTATAAATTGGTATTTGTTGGTGATGCCACTATGAGCCCTTATGAAATTGCTTATCCTGGAGGAAGTATTGAACATTGGAATGAAGAATCTGGTGCAGTATGGATTCAACGAATTTTAAAGAACTTTCCTAAAGCGGTATGGCTTAACCCAGAATCACATGATCGCTGGGAATATACTCCATCGATAAAACTTACTAATGAGTTAATGAAGGGCAGAATGTTCCCACTTACCTTGAGTGGTATATCAGATGCTATAAAAGAACTTCATTAATTTTTTAAATTAAAATTAAACTTTTTTTATTATATTATTTGTACTATGAAGACAAAAAATAATCTTCCAATAAATGGATTGGTTTTGCCAGGTGGTGGTGCAAGAGGCGCCTATCAAGTAGGGGTTCTGAAAGCAATGGCATCGCTATCTCCAGATGATCTGCAAAATCCATTTCCAGTTATCAGTGGCACCTCAGCTGGAGCAGTAAATGCTTCAGTTATTGCAGCTAATGCAGAATCATTCAATAAAGCTGTATCTAAATTAAATAATGTTTGGGGTAATTTTCAAAGTCATCAGGTATTTAAGGTAAATAATTTAACAATGCTAAAAAGTAGTGTTCATTGGTTAATTGCAATTGTAACGGGCGGATATCCTTTCGGTTTTCCAAAATCTCTTCTTGATAACTCTCCTTTGCAAAAACTGCTAGAAGAGCAAATCAATTTTTCAGATATTCAAAAAAATATTGATGCTAATCTTTTAAGTGCTCTGGCGATAACTGCCGCAGGATATTCATCAGAATGCTCTACCTCATTCTTTCAATCTTCGAAGGGAATAGCTGAATGGTCGCGAACAAGGCGAAAAGGATTAAGATGCAATTTGACTATTGAGCATCTTATGGGGAGTCTTGCAATCCCAATGATATTCCCTCAAGTAAAAGTTAATAATGAGTATTTTGGTGATGGCGCAATGCGTCAAGCAACTCCTCTAAGCACCGCAATTCATTTAGGTGCGGATCGTATCCTGGTTATAGGGGTGCGTAATCAAAAACTTGAATCGATAAATAATAATTCTCAAGCAGATTATCCATCATTTGCTCATATGGCTGGGTATATGTTGGATACGCTATTTATGGATGGATTGTACTCTGATCTTGAAAGGTTAATCAGAATTAATCAATTGATTGATTCTGGTCATAAAGATCGCGGTGAGAAGTTTGTTCACAAAATTCGTCCTATTGACACTATGGTTATAAATCCCTCAAAAAGCTTAACTGATATTGCTCATGAATGTCACCTCGAAATGCCACGATCAATTAGGATTATTTTAAAGGGACTTGGTGGAAAAGATAATAGTGCCAGTCGGCTGATTAGTTTTTTATTATTTGAAAAGAAATATACAAAGAAATTAATTGAGCTTGGCTATAGTGATGCAATGGCAGTGAAAGAGCATATATTAAATTTTATCAACGGCAAAGAAATACCCAGGTTGGTTGCTCCTGATTGGATTAAAGCTGATTTAAAAATTAATTAGAATAAATTATATATTCCTTAGAGTAAAAAAATTGCACCTAATCCAAGGAATGAGATATAACCAACAACGTCAGTAATAGTTGTTAGTATTACACCACCCGCTAGGGCAGGATCTATATCTAATCTCTTGAGCATCAATGGTATGCCAAAACCCGCTAATGCGGCCATAATTAAATTAATGGTCATTGCACCAGCTATTACCAAGCCTAAAAGCCATTCACCAAACCAAAGATACGTCAAACCACCGACTACCATAGCCCATAAAATCCCATTTAATATACCTACAAGAACTTCTTTTCTAAAAATTCCTTTTGTATTAGTTTTATCGAGATGCCCAAGAGCAATTGCTCGAGTCATGATAGTCAATGATTGGGTACCAGCAACGCCTCCCATACTAGGAACAATAGGCATTAAAACTGCTAGTAAAACAATCTTATCCAGCGTTGTTTCAAATATACCCACAACAGAAGCAGCAAGAAAAGCAGTAGCTAAATTAACGCCCAGCCAGATAGCTCTTCGTTTGGCACTTTTAGTGGCAGGAGAGAACATATCGTCCTCTTCATCTAGACCAGCGGCGCTCATTAGTGAATGCTCTGCCTCATCTCTTATTACATCAACCACATCATCAATAGTGATTCGACCTAAAAGTTTATTATCATTATCAATAACTGGTGCTGATAGCAGATCTCTGTTTTCAAACTCCCAGACAACTTCGTCAGAGGTGGTTTCAGCTAAGATTGGCATGATTTTTTTTGACATAATTTCAGAAACAGATTTTTCTGGATCTTCTGTCACCAGGCTAGAAAGAAGCAATGCCCCTTTATATACATTATCTCTATTTACCACAAAAATTGAGTCAGTGCCTGTTGGAATGGCTTTTTGATTACGTAAATAGGTTAATACCACCTCAACAGTTACGTCTGGTCTAACCGTTATTATATCAACATTCATGAGTCCGCCAGCACTATTCTCATCGAATGCCATTACCTGTGTTAATCTTTCTCGATCTTGATGATCGAGGGAGCGAATAACTTCTTGTGTTAGTGTTTCAGGTAAATCAGCAACTAGGTCTGCTAAATCATCTAATGCCATTCCTTCAATGGCTGAGATTAAATCATTCGCCTCCATTCCTTCGATCAATCCATCACGAACTTCATCGGCAACTTCTACTACTACATCACCTTTATTTTTTAAATCAATCATCTCCCAAATTATGGCTCGTTCTTTCAACGGAAGGGATTCAATAAGTCTTGCTAATTCTGAAGGAAGTAGGTTATTGATTAGGTTTCTTGCCCCTACCATCCTGCCGCCCTCTAAACGATTCTTTAGGTTGTCTAGATTAGAAATTTTCTCTGTAGTTTTCATTTCTTTAATTTTTGTTAGAGCTTAAAATCCTGGCCAAGGTAGACTTCTTTAACATATTCATTTGCTAGAATTTCTTCTGGGGTTCCAGATGCTATTAAATTTCCTTCATTTAATATATTTGCTTGTTGGCAGATCCCTAGTGTTTCTCTTACATTATGGTCTGTTATTAAAACACCAATTCCTCTATCTTTGAGGTGCTTTATGATACGTTGGATATCTAAAACTGAAATTGGATCAACGCCAGCAAAAGGTTCATCTAAAAGAATAAAACGAGGGTTTGCAGCCAATGCTCGAGCAATTTCAACCCTTCTTCTTTCTCCGCCTGATAAACTTATTCCTACACTTTTCCTTACATGATTAATATGAAGCTCTTCGAGTAATTGATCTAATTCTTGTTCTCTTTCTGGTTGTGTTAAATCATTTCTATACTCAAGTATTGCTAATATATTTTCTTCTACAGTTAATTTTCGAAAAATTGAGGCTTCTTGAGGTAGATAGCCAAGTCCAAGTTTCGATCTCCGATGCATAGTCAATTCTGTTATATTTTCTTCATCTAAATATATAGAGCCTTGATCAGCTTTTACTAGTCCTACTATAATATAAAAAGCTGTCGTTTTTCCGGCACCATTAGGACCGAGCAAGCCAACAACCTCTCCACTATGAATTTCCATTGAAATATTTTTAACAACATCTAATAGTTTGTAGCTTTTTGAGATATTTTTTATTTTTAAAACGCTCATTTTAGTCCTAATGATCTATTCCATTATCATCAATAGTTTGATCTTGATTTTTCTTCTCTCTAAGAGTAACTCTTGGCGTATAAGTTATTTTAACTTTCGGATTATCTTGACTATTTGACTGAGCTTGAATTGTTTGATTCTTTATATTGTAAACAAGATATTCACTGGATATCTGGTTACCATCTTCTATTATGCGTACTTTTCCAGAAAAATCGATCATTGCGGCATCAAAGTCATAATCGATATGATCAGCAGTGGCTGATGTTACCTCCATTTTCTCTTGGTGTTGAAACTCTAATTTTGCCTGACGTTCTGGATTTCCAGAAATTTTGGCAATCTTTATTTGGTGTCCTTTGAATTCAAGATAGGTTGAATCAGCATTGATTTCCCCATCACTTAAAATTATTTTAACATTACCCATAAATTGCCATATGCTATTCTCAAAATCTAGCTTACTTGCTTTACCTGAGTCAGCAGTAATACTTATATCGCCCTGGCTTAAATTAAGTTTTTTGAAAGTTAAGATTGAATCATTACCTTCATAATCAGTTGATTCTGCATCAATAGTAATCGGTAATTTTGTAATATCTATTTGAGCTAAAACGGGTGATGAAATAAAGATAATAAGGAATAAGTTTCTTATCAAATGAGAAATATTTTTTATATGTTGAAATCGAATCATCTTTCTCTCATTTAATTGGAGATTTATTTAACTATAAGAGAACTGGAGGAAGAAAAGTACCATTTATTTTCGATTGAAGCTCAAGCTTATCTTTACTTAATGTTGCTAGCATACCAATTGCTGTGAGATTATGACTACCTAATTTAATCGTAACTTGACTGTCTGTTTTAACTATATAGCTACTCGGATCAAGCTCTAATTCTTCGGAATATATAATGGTTTCATTAGTTGATTTTTTTCCACTTTTTGCAATTACATTTCCTTTGAGAACAAGGAACTCGTTCTCGCTGTATTTACTGGCAATATTTGAGGTTAATGACCAAGAAATTTTTGACTCTGGTGCATAAGTTATTTTTACATTATAAAATGTGATTAAATCTTTCGACTCCTGCTCAGCATAATCAGCTTCCAAGGTAAATAGATATATTCCAGATTTAGCGGTGTTGAGTATTTTTGTCGAGTTAAGGTAAAATCTATTATTAATAGATTTACTTGAGTCTTGTTTAACGATGCTCTTTTTTTCGAAGGACTGAGAAGCAATAAAGCTCAATAAAGCAATAATCATTAATAGTATTAAGCCTATATGCTTTTTTAAATTAAATAACATTTATTAAAATGATTGCTTTAGGATTAAATCAGTAATTTCTCTGATTGCTCCTGAGCCACCTGTATTTTTGGTTATATATTTAGCTATTTCTTTAACTTCAGGCCTTGCATTAGCTACGGCAATAGGTAATCCAACAACTTTCAAAATTTTAATATCTGGAATATCATCACCGACAAATGCAGATAACATCTGATCGATCGAGTATTTATGTAAAAGAGCTTGAAAAGCTACTTCTTTATCTTTGCAACCGAGATATACATCTTTAATACCTAGTTCTTTCATACGTATTGATACAGCTTTAGATTTTCTTCCACTTATTACAGCTACTATAATCCCGGCTTCAATGAGTTGACGAATTCCATAGCCATCTTGTGTATGAAAAGCTTTTGATTCTTTTCCGGTATCATTAATATATATCCGACCATCAGTAAAAACTCCATCGACATCGAAGGCAATTAATTTAATATTTTTAAATAAATTCTCCATAATCATACTGAACGAACAATTCCAGCTTGAAGTAAATCATGGATATTAAGCGCTCCAAGCAATATTTGATTTTCATCCGCGATTAATAAATGAGTTATTTTATGTCGCTTTAATAATTTCATTGAATCAATAGCTAGCATATCTTTTGTTGCGGTTTTATATTTTTTACTCATAACGTCGCTCATTGGCGTTTTATGAACATCTATTTTTGAGTCAAGTGATCTCCTTAGATCTCCGTCCGTAAAAATACCAAGAATAGATTTATTATTGTCAATAATGGCAACCATACCTAAGTTTTTTTGTGAAATTTCAATCAAGCCTTCGCTCAACATTTGGGAAGGTTTGATAGTTGGAATTTTATCTCCTGTATGCATTAAATCGGAGACCTTTAAAAGTAATCGCTTGCCCAATGAACCGCTTGGATGTGATTTGGCAAAATCTTCAGAAGAAAAATTTCGATATTCTATTAGTGTTGCTGCAAGAGCATCTCCAACTGCAAGACTCGCGGTTGTACTAGCAGTGGGAGCTAAATTTAAAGGGCAGGCTTCTTTTTCAATTTTAACTAATATATGTGAATCAGATGCTTTTGCAAGAGTAGACCTAGAGTCACCTGTTATTGATATTAGCTTTACGTTCATTTTTTTTAATGAAGGTAAAATACTTATTAATTCTTGAGTTTCACCTGAGTATGACATTGCCAATATTATATCTGATGGAGATATCATACCGAGATCACCATGACTTGCATCAGCTGCATTTATAAAAAATGACGATGTTCCTGTGCTCGATAATGTAGCTGAGATTTTTCGAGCGATATGCCCCGATTTTCCTATACCGATGGTAATTAATTTACCTTTTGATCTCAATATTAAATCGCATGCTTTAGTGAATGATTCATCCAATAAGTCTGCTACATTTTTAATGGCCTCTGATTCAATATACATAACCTCTCGGGCGAGCGAGAGAATTTCTTGGCTTGTCATTTTATTATTCATACGCACCTTGAAATTTAAATTAATTCTTATTTTAGGATTGAGAGATTACATAAACTATGTAAGTACAAAATATTACTAATAAAGTAAATCCTTCGTATTTTTTAATAACTTTGTTTTTCCTAAAAGTTACAATAAAGATTAAAAGAGTCAAACTTAGCATAATCAGGTAGTGAACGGATAGGATATTCTCAGGCAATTTAACTGGTGAAATGGCTGTAGCTATACCAATAACAGCAAGTAAATTAAAAATATTTGATCCAATTATATTTCCAACAGCCAGACCATATTCACCTTTAAGAGCGCTAGTAATAGAGACGCTCAACTCCGGAAGACTAGTACCAATAGCTACCAGGGTGATACCAATTATGGCCTCAGATATGCCTAATGTTTGTGCAATTATAACAGCATTATTCACTATCATATGAGCACCTAAAAATAACAAAATCAATCCTAAAATTAAAAGAACTGTTGCTTTTATTGTAGTAAATTTTTTGTATTTTTGTTTTGTAAAATTATCTTGGTCTTTATTTTCTATTGATAATTTTAAGCTATATTTAACCAACCAAATCATAACTAAAACAAAACCACCTAGAATCAATCTTCCTTCATTAATGGTTATAGTATTATCAAGAAATGGCAAAATCATAAATAGAGAGACTAGAAGTAAAAGTATACTTAAATTTCTATAGATATTTGAGCTCATTGATATTGGTCTTATTAGCGCCATACTTCCCAGAACAAGACCTATATTTGCCGTATTTGATCCAATCGCATTTCCTATCGCTAAGTCCGATTGACCATTTAATGCAGCTACTACTGAGACGAATATTTCAGGTACTGAGGTCGCGAAAGCAACCACTGTGAGGCCTATTACTATTATTGGGATCTTCATATTTTGCGCAATTGATGCGGCCCCATCAACAAAATAGTTTGATCCAATGATTAGGATCAGTATCCCAATTGCCAGTAATGTAAGATTAATAACCATAAGTTATATTTATTGTTAGTTTGAATTAGAATTTAACGCAATAATACATAATAACTATATTTTGTGTAGTTATGTTGCTTTGTTATGATTTCAGATAATAAAAAATATTTTTTAGGATACTTACTTATGTCACCAAACGAAATTAGCAGTTTAATCAACAAAGGTATTGAAGGGGCAAGTATTGATGTCAGAAGTGACGATAATGTTCATTTTGAAGCTATTATTGTAACTGATAATTTCGATAAAAAGTCCCTAATTCAAAGGCATCAGATGGTTTATGCTTGTTTAGGCAGCGCCATGGGAAATGAAATACATGCATTGTCATTAAAAACTTACACAAGTAAAGAATGGCATTTGATGAATTCACCTAATGGATAAATTAAAAATTATTGGCGGCAATCAATTAAATGGTAAATTGATTGTATCTGGGGCAAAGAATGCTGCCTTACCAATTTTAGCTGGTTCTTTGTTAAGTTCTGAGCCAATAAATTTACAAAATGTTCCGCAGCTTAATGACGTTGCAACCATGCTTACATTATTGCAAAGCATGGGTGTAAGGGTACTTTTTGATGAAAAGATGAATTTGCAGCTAGATTCTTCTGATATTAATAGTTATTGCGCGCCCTACGATCTGGTAAAAACAATGAGAGCCTCAATTCTTGTGTTGGGCCCTTTATTGGCTAGATTTGGTCAAGCAAAAGTATCTCTTCCAGGTGGTTGCGCCATAGGGGCGAGGCCAGTTAATTTTCATGTGCAAGGTCTTGAGGCAATGGGTGCGAAAATTTCTGTGGAAAATGGGTATATACACGCAAGAGCAGAAAAATTATTTGGTGCCATTATTGATTTTAGTCGAGTAAGTGTAACTGGTACTCAAAATATAATGATGGCTGCTGTATTAGCGAAAGGTGAAACTGTAATAAAGAATGCAGCTAGAGAGCCAGAAGTTATCGATTTAGCTAATTTTTTAAATACTATGGGTGCGAAAATTACTGATGCTGGGAGCGATCAAATAATTATTAAGGGTGTTGATAAACTTAATCATAGTAAATATAAAATTCTGCCAGATCGTATCGAAGCAGGTACTTATTTGGTGGCAACAGCAATAACTGGAGGGAAGATTCGATTAAAAGAGGTTGTTCCGGAGCATTTATCAGCTGTGATATTAAAATTAGAACAAGCAGGAGCAGTAATTAATGTTGGTGATGATTGGATTAATCTCGATATGCAAGCTAAAAGACCTGTATCTGTGAATATTAAAACAACACCATACCCTGGTTTTCCGACGGATATGCAGGCGCAATTTTGCGCGTTGAATACCGTTGCTTCTGGTTTTGCGACCGTAAAAGAAACTATTTTTGAGAATCGATTTCAACATATAAATGAGCTTCAAAGAATGGGAGCAGATATTGAAATACAGGGAAATAACGCGATGATAAAAGGTGTAAAAACAATCACTGCTGCCCCGGTTATGGCTACAGACTTGAGAGCATCTGCTGGATTAATTATCGCTGCACTGGCCGCTAAAGGGGAAACAGTAATCGATCGTATTTATCATATTGATAGAGGTTACGAAAGAATCGAAGAAAAACTTCACCAACTTGGCGCTCAAATTTCACGTGAATCAAGTTAGAAATATATTTCTATATGTATATGCTCTAGCCAATTGTCATAATCACCGTGTATAATAACCGATATTAATGACCACTATTACGCAATTACGATAATATTAAAATTAATAATAACCTTAACTACATATTAAAAAAACCATATTTAAATTAATTATTGACTGAATTAATTTAAATATGTGCTCGTAGCTAAATGGTAAAATTTAAGAAATAAACTTTTTAATAGGATCAATGGAGCAACATTAAATGACGGAAAAAGTTGATCAAAGTAAGCGTCAATTTTTAAGCATTGCTACTGCTGTTACCGGTGGTGTAGGTATAGCTTTTGCAGCTGTTCCATTTTTATCTTCATTGAAACCAAGCGCAAGAGCACGTGCGCTAGGGGCGCCAGTTGAGGTCCCTTTAGCTTCATTGGAACCAGGGGAAATGATTAGGGTGGTTTGGCGCGGTAGGCTTGTTTATGTTCTTCGTCGCACTGAAGAGATGTTGGGAAGATTAGTTGGATTGACAGATTATCTTAGAGATCCTGATTCTTCAAATATGGAATTGCAACCTAGCTATGCTAAAAATGAACACCGCTCACTGAATCCTGAATATCTTGTAGTTGAAGGATCATGTACTCACTTAGGGTGCGCACCTTTACCTCGATTCGAAGTTACTCCTTCTTCTGATTGGTTCGGTGGCTTTTTTTGCCCTTGTCATGGCTCAAAATTTGACTTGTCAGGAAGAGTTTACAAGGGCGTGCCAGCTCCAACCAACCTAAGAGTTCCACCATACACTTTTAGTCAAACCAATGTGATAACGATTGGCATTGATTCGGGAGCTGCATAATGGCGAATAACGAAAAAAAACAAATAAAATCAACAAGTAAATTATTAAATTGGATTGATGAGCGTTTCCCATATTCGGAAACGATGAGATACCACATCACTGAATATTATGCGTCTAAAAATTTCAATATTTGGTATGTATTTGGTGTATTGGCGATGGTTATTTTAGTTATTCAATTATTTACAGGTATTTTCCTGACGATGAATTATAAGCCCTCTGCTGTCGATGCTTTTTCATCGGTTGAATATATTATGCGAGATGTAGAGTGGGGATGGCTAATTCGTTATATGCACTCCACTGGTGCCTCTTTCTTCTTCATCGTCGTGTATTTGCATATGTTTAGAGCGATGCTTTATGGGTCATACAAAAAACCAAGAGAATTAATTTGGGTTATTGGGATGTTGATTTTAATTGTTCTAATGGCAGAGGCATTTGCTGGTTATCTTTTGCCATGGGGTCAAATGTCATATTGGGGTGCTCAGGTCATTATTTCAATATTTGGAGCGATACCTCTGATAGGTGAAGCTTTGGTTGAGATTATTCGAGGAGATTATTCAATCTCGGATATTACTCTTAATCGTTTCTTTGCGCTTCATGTCATCGCCCTGCCTTTAGCATTAATTGCTTTGATTTTTGTTCATATAGTCGCTTTGCATGAGGTTGGCTCTAATAACCCTGATGGTATAGATATCAAGAATTATAAAGATCAGGATGGTGTGCCGATAGATGGAGTTGCTTTTCATCCTTATCATACAAGTAAAGATTTGGTCGCAATAATCGTATTTTTGATGATTTTCTCTGCGGTTGTATTCTTCGCTCCAGAGATGGGTGGTTACTTTTTGGAATATTCAAATTTTGAGAAAGCCAATCCCATGGCAACACCTGAACATATCGTTCCTGTCTGGTACTTTACTCCTTTTTATGCTCTATTAAGAGCGGTCCCAGATAAATTGGGTGGTGCTATCTTAATGGGTCTTTCCGTTGTAATCCCTCTATTTTTACCCTGGCTTGATCGTGCGAAAGTAAAATCCATTCGTTATAGAGGATGGATTTATAAGACAGCCTTATCGTTATTTGCCATAAGCTTTATTTCTCTTGGTATTCTCGGTGTCCTCCCTGCTGAAGGCATATATATATTATTAGCAAGAATTTTTGGCGTATTGTATTTTGGATTTTTTATTCTGATGCCCTATTACACAAGAATTGATAAGACTAAACCAGTACCAGACAGAGTGACTTAAGTATGAATAATTTTAAGTCATCATTTTATCTAACTCTGGTATTACTTATGCTTATGACGAATATTTTTGCCGCTGCTGGAAAGTCTTTGGAAAAAGCAAACAATGATCCTTCGGATATAGGATCACTTCAAAGTGGCGCACGAAATTTTATGAATTATTGTTCTGGCTGTCACTCAGCTGAATATGTTCGCTATAATGTTATAGCATCGGACCTCGGGTTAAGCGATGAGGAAGTAAAGCAATACCTGATGTTTAATGCACAACAAACTTTCGACACGATTAACGCGTCTATGCCAAAGACGGATGCAGCGGGCTGGTTTGGTCAAGCTCCACCTGATCTATCTTTAATGGCTAGGGCGAAAGGCACTGATTATATTTATAATTTCTTGAAAAGTTTTTATATCGATCCGTCAAGCCCAACTGGTGTCGATAACTTAATTCTCGCTGGAACAAGTATGCCAAACGTCCTTTGGGAGTTACAGGGCCATCAATTTATTG
>Ga0308019_10000074_pt1 | contig 56167 bp, 38 predicted proteins | sample Neamet284_FD_203135 | JGI IMG/M metagenome (GOLD analysis project Ga0308019, IMG submission 203135) | Marine microbial communities from water near the shore, Antarctic Ocean - #284 | ecosystem: Environmental > Aquatic > Marine > Unclassified | place: Southern Ocean | collected 2014-10-01
CTACTCATTTCCATTTTTATGATTAAGGAACCTTCCGGAAGTGCTGCATCTGTAGCAGTACTCTCAATAAAACTACAATCAGATGTACCCTGATCTTTATCTATTAAAATATCAATTTTTTGCTCAACAGCCCAAGGAACTCCATTTTTAACTAAAATATCGATATGCATTCGACCAAGGCACCTTTCAATTTCTGTATGGACAATTTTAATTGGATAAACAAGACCGTGTTCGGCATCATTCTGTTCAGGACCGACTGTCCATTGCCAATCTTTATCCCAATCGGAAATAAGCTCAGAAGTCATCCCTGATTCTAACTTAATACTCCCAAAGAATTCATGTAATCCAATAGGAGATAAAGGGAATGTCAAAATTGGAGCTATTCCATCTAAATTTCCAAATCCATCAGCACCAAAGGTTACAATATTTGCATTTGTTGTCTCCCCCTCAACATCAGTAAAAGAGATTATAGATTCAGACCTTAGAAGGCTATTTTCCGTTAACTCATCATAAATATTAGTAGTCATTGAGAGATCATTTCCCGATAATGACCAACCTAAATTTCCGCAGACATCAGTATCTTTCCAAGTCTTACCCTCTAAATCAATATTAAGATCGTGTGTAATTTGTTGCTGAACTGTAAGATGAGAACGCCCATAAGCATCTTTAGCATCGATAGTGCCATAATAATCGGGGTTAGATGACTGCCTATCTATAGGATGAGTTACTTGTAAGTCATCGCCTTCAATTATTGCGATAGATCCCGTACCTGCAATCCCCACAGTTAATCGGTCACATGCATCTTGGATTGCAGTTTCAGGCAATTGATCCCTTAGTAAAGATACCATTTCATCACCGTCTAAGATTATCTCACCATTACTCAAAGTAAATGTCATCGAATCTCCATAATTTAGGGGTCGGGCTTGAAATGATGAATCTGCGGAGAGGAAATAAACTACACCAGCACCAACTAATAGAATAACTACAAATACAGCAGATATTTGTTGCCAATATTTCTTAAAAATATCCGCTGAAGGTATAGTAATAGTAAATGATGGTTGCTCGGAAGACTCTATCGAACTTACAGATTCTAATTTCTTTTCATCGTCAACATCTCCCCAAGGGTCTTTTCCATCAAGAATTAAAGATGTTTCAACTTCATTATTTGATTCTTCAGGAACTTCTTCAATAATTTCTGCATCAAATATCTCTGCATCCATAATTTCATTATCAAAAGTAGATTCTTCGGATTCTGTATCTATAATTATGCTTTCTTTACTATCCACACGTGATATTAGGCGGTCTATTGCATCATCAATATCTCTAGATGAACGAGTCTTGTCTTTATTTTCAACAATTGAAGTTACGACTTCTGCAGTCTCAATATTTTCTTCATCGAGGAATAATTCTTCATTATTTGGAGGCGAAAGTGTACTTTCTAAAATTCTAGATATTAACGCTGCCTTGTTCCCAGAGATTAATAATTGCTCTTTTTTACATATATCTCTTAACTCAGATACCTTCATTTTAGATAATGAAGAGGAGCTAAAGGACTCGCCGTCTGCCATAGTTAACAGGCCTAGTCCAATAGACGAGTCTTTCAATACCTTCCTTCTTCTGCGTTGTAGAACCACTAGTAGTAGACAAAAATACCATTTACGGAGCCAAAGAACTCAAAAAGTATTGGCGACCGCGGCGAATTATGGACCCTCGATTAGTAATTCTATCGCGCGGGCCGCAGTTATACTCTACGAAACGTATTGCAGAGGAAGCTGAAAAGGCTGGATGGGCAGTGAGAATTCTAGATCCTCTTTCACTAACAGTGGTAGTTGATGATAAGGAAGGACGGATTTTCCACAAAGGATGGAAAGTTGAATGTGAAGCAATAATTCCAAGAATCGGATATTCTGTTACAAGAAGAGGCGTCTCTATAGTGAGGCAATTCGAACGGATGGGAACTATCATCATGAATTCTAGTGATGGAATAACAAGAAGTAGAGATAAATTAATCGCATTTCAAATGATGTCGGCAGGGAATATCCCAGTCCCTATTACAGCCCAAGTAGTATCTTGGGAAGACACAAATAGAGCAATCAATAGAGTAGGGGGCACTCCTTGTGTGGTAAAATCAACAGAAGGGACACATGGTTCAGGAGTTTTCTTAGCACATACTGATCAGCATGCTCGACAATTAGTTTATCAGATGCTAGAAAGAGGGATGAGACCCTTGGTTCAAGAATATATTGAAGAATCTCATGGGAAAGATATTCGAGTATTGGTAGTTGGTGGAAAAGTGGTTGCATGCATGCGTAGAAGTGCTAATGGAGATGAATTTCGCTCAAATTTCCATTTAGGTGGAACTGTTGAAAAAATTGACATAAGCCCTGAATTCCAAGAAATCGCTATCGAAGCAGCCAATATATTAGGATTAGAAATCGCAGGAGTAGATCTATTAGAATCAGATAGAGGAGCTCTTGTTTTGGAAGTAAATTCAAGCCCAGGTTTAGAAGGTATTGAGGCATCTTCAGAAATAAATGTTGCTGCTGCAGTATCAGAAAGACTGAATGATTTATTAAGAACTGTCGAGCAAGAAAATAATAACTCAGTAGCAGAAGAACAAAATATTCATTCAGATGAGAATAGCAAGGTTTCAGAATACTAATTCCTCGAATCGGCATTTCATCGATTGCAATAGAAAAGTCATTTGATTGGGAAGAACAAGAGAAGCATTCAAGTCCAATCAGGGAATCTTGGGTTTGTCTTTACGGACATGGGATGCGCGTCGTTCGCGACGATGAGGCGAGGGAATTGACTAAACAGAATGAAAAAATAGATAATTCACAGGGTGTAAAAAACATCAATGATGAATCATATTTGAATAGTGCTGAGTTATTAATTCATACAAAAAATCTACCTCAACGCCTGCAAAGGTTAGCATTGCTACCTTGGTTTGATTGTTGGCTACAACAGCTAAGAACTGAAAAGAAAAGTGAACATACAATTAGAGCATATGTTGTAGCAGCTAAGACATTCACTATTACCTCATTACCGGATGAAGAGAATAAAATATGGGATATAGTAAAAGAAATCCGCGTTTCAGAATTATTTATAAGAATTAATCCCAACAATGGAAGAATAGATTCATGGTTAAACACAATAGGAAATTTACGCCCAGCAACCATTAATGCGAGGATTGCAGCAGTCACTCACCTTCTCAAATGGCTAGGATATTCAATTCCAGAATGGATTCAGAGACCTGCTCGCTCAAGATCACTTCCACGGACTTTAGGTAAGAGTGACTTGAAAAAAGTAAGGTTAGCAGCTACTAGATCCGAAGATCCAATTGCATTTCCAATAATTACAATGATATTAGATACGGGATTAAGATGCTCAGAAATCTGTAATTTAGATTTGGATGATGTTGATTTAGATGATTTATCCGCTCTAGTAATTGGTGGGAAGGGAGAAAAAGATCGTACGGTTCTTTTCACCAATGCTACATTAAACGCACTCGAAGCTTGGAAACCAATAAGAAATGCAAGACTAAAATCCTGTGTTAGGAAGGATGATGAAAGATCACTATTCTTTTCGAGTAGAAGTAGAAGATTGAATCCACGCTCAGTGCAGAAGCTACTCGATCGTATTGCTGATGCATCTGACATACCCAAAACAAGACTAAGTCCCCATGTGCTAAGACATTCTTTTGCTACAGGATTATTGGAAAGAGGTGCTGATTTAGTAACAATACAGAGACTTTTAGGCCATGCTAATATCTCAACTACGAGAGTATATTTAGAGATAGGTGACCAAACACTGAGAGAGATTTACCATCGAGCACAGTCATCTCCAAACATAACTGAATTAGAATCAGAGGAGAATTTGTCTTCTGAGAAAATAAAAATAAATCCGCAAATAGTTGACTAAATTACTTACGCGCAGGGTTTTTTTTGTTATGCCTCTTACTGACGTTATCGGGTCCTTGCCATTCCCTATTAGCTGATGTTTGATTACCATGATGGCCAGAGATAGGACAATGTTTTCCGGATCTACATCTTGAACAATTATCATTAGGAGGTTTTTCGACTGTCTTTACGAGACGACCATACTTCCTCCTAGGCATGTGAATAAATTCACACGACGGGACTTAGCAGTTGCCATCATTACTTCACAAAAATTTACACATTTATCCGTCGACTTGATGTTCAGGCATTACTACGGATAATCATGGAAGAGCATTCTGGTTCGAGAAAACCTATTGGTTGTGACCCGAATAGTAGTTTACTGTACGCTCAAGTGATTTCTGGAGAGCCCAAGATGGTTATAGATGAGGAGGGATTTCTTCGAACGATGAACTGGAATAGTAAGAAAAATAATATCTTTATTGGAGATATTGCTAATGTAGCTCTCCGATCATTGGGTCCTCATGATCCACCTAAGCTCATTGAAAAACCAGGATATGATGAACAAAAGTGGAGTTTAAGTTCATCAGCAGGTGAACTTAGGATGAAAATCACGAGTAAATCCTATTGGGGATTCGGTCTATTCTCTAAATGCTTTTACAATGAAATTGAACTAACAGGTCCACTATCATTGAGAGCAAGATGTGTGCATGACATTATGGCATCACTAGGTAGAAATCCATGGGAAGCCAGTCGAATCAGGAAATTTGAAAATAAAACAAATGCAACAATAATTGAGCATGGAAAATGCTGGGAAGATTTGGCTAGATATGCACGTGATGAGATGGAAGAAGAAATCAAAGTAGTTGAAGAATCTATCAAATCTCTGATTGGAACTGATAAAGAAATCAAGAATATCTTAGAAGCAGCAACATTTGCTATAGGAGATGCTAGAGCTGCGCTTCTAGATAGGAATGCGCCAGCTGTTGAGAGAGCATTAGGGAGAGCAGTTACTGCATTAATAGAAGCAAAACCAGACACTGAAGTCAGATCGTCAGAATTAGAATCTATGATTTCAAGAGTTAAGAAGATTAAACTTCAAAATAATGAAAGTGAAATCAGTGCTACTGATTTATTAGAAAATGATATTGAATTTGTAGATCTAACAGAGTCAGAATAAATCAAAGCCCAAACATGTTACCTAACCAACCAATAACTCCATGGTTCGCTAGGTATATAGTCACTGAAAACCCAATACAAATAAAGTAGATTGTACCTCTTGAAATTTGAATTGCATCTTCAGACTCTTCGTCAAAGTAACGAATTAAACCAGCTGCTTGCTGAATTCCACTACCCTTCTTGTCCTTAGCCATTGTCTGCCCGACCTACATTGAGTATTTCAACGCCGCGAATCATTGAATTCAATGAAATACAATAAAAACATCCGTAAAATATGGCTCATGGGTCTAATGTTTCAATCAAAACACAGCCACCATCGAGCTCCACAATACAAGATGCTGCATCCATTGCAGTTTCGAGGCCCATGGTCATTAGAATTTCTCGACGAGAGCCATTGTCTGACTGGAATATCAAGCGATGACTCAGTGCATCAAGTACTCTCTTGTCTACTACCTGCCATACCCATTCATCTCTTTCAACATTAATCAAAGCTTCAACCGGTACTAATGGTCCTTGTTTAGCACCATTTGTTTTAGCTCTTTTAAGTAATTCTGCCAGTTTTCTTGAAGCTCCACCTTTATCAGTTCTAGTTGGATCTTCAGTTTCTTTCGCTATACGTCGCCTTAATCTTGTCATGTGCATCCCAAATACGGAAACTACCGCAACCTCTGAGGGTTTGTTGGAAGGTATAACCATTTATGGAAATCAAATATCTAAAAGTTGGTTTTCATAAGTGAAAAAGGATTTCCGAGATTTAATTCACCAATAATGCTCTTCCGTTTGGTTCATGGGTAGTAGGCCGACCGTTAAGATATGAGTTTAGATGAACGTTCATGGGAAACCATTGCTTCTGAGAGCGTTCTATTCAATGCAGTTGGTAACTGGAGAACTGATCCTGAGAAATGGTTGAAGCATTCGATAGAAAGGTTATCTGAAACTGTTAGAGTAAATCCGCTAAGAGATGATGATGATTGGGTCGAAAATTGGCTTGAAGAAAATGGTGCTCATAAAATAAAATGGTTTACTGGCGTAGGTAGTGCATGGACTCTTCCCTTTGAGAGAGGTAAAGCAGAAGATAATGTGAAAATAATATTATCTGCACTACATGAAACTGGTAGATTAACACGTCAAGAAGCCGTATCCATGATTCCAGCAATCGCTTTAGATGCACAACCTGGTGATTTGGTCCTTGATCTGTGCGCTAGCCCTGGCTCTAAAACAACACAAATTGCTGAACATTTGAATGGAAGAGGAATTGTGATGGCTAACGAAGTTGTGAATAGTAGAATTAACACATTAGTTGCTAATACAAAACGTCATGGGTCTATTACACCAATCATAGTACACCATGATGGGAGATTCATCCCTAAAGTTCCACAATCAGGCTTTGATAAGATTCTGGTAGATGCTCCTTGTACAGGTTCTGCTACAACGAGGAAGAATCCTGATGTCTGGAATAAATGGCTGCCATCAGGAGGGCGTACACTTCATAAATTACAACTTGAATTACTAACTAGAGCAATAACTCTTACCAAACCTGGAGGGAAGATTGTTTACTCCACATGTTCATTAGATCCGATTGAAAATGAAGCAGTTATTGCGGAAATTTTAAGAAATTTCGACTGTATATCCGTAATTCCAACTTCTAAATTAATACCCAAAGTACCCAGTAAAAAAGGATTTACAGAATGGCCCAATTTGAATGATAAAGGTGATGTGTGTGAAAAGATAGAAATTGAAAAATCAATGTCACCACCTACTGAAAAAGAAATTAAAAATCAACTTCTGAATTGTTTACGAATTTGGAATGATGATGTAGATGCAGGAGGTTTCTTTATCGCTGCATTGCATAAATCTTCAAATTATCAAGAAGATAAGGTAGAAGTTGATCGAATTCTTAAACCTGAAAATATTAAGCCTGATGAGATTAATTTCCCACAACCAATAGATTCTGAGATTTCTGAAATGATAAAAGAAGACTTAGGGTGGAAACAAGATGATTTGTGGATAAGGGGTAAAAATTTACTATGGTCAACTCCCGAAGCTAAGGAAATTTGGAAATCTGATAGAAGTAAAAGAAGTGGTAGAACATCCATTCCTGGAAATCGATGGAGGCCTCTAAGAGTAATACACCTAGGATTATTATCGATAAAGTTGGAGAAAAATCGAATCGAAAGAATTGTTGGTAGGGCTGCTCCAAGAATTATTAATGATATTAATTTGGGTAAATCTAAAGTAAGTTCCCACGTAATTAATGAATTATTGACTGGCAAAGAACCTCCCGCGTATGAAATAAGTCTCGAACTCGATCAAATAAGAGGGGGCCATATATTATTTGAAGAGAACCAAGATACTTGTTTACCAGTTTGGATTGGTGGTCGAGTATCACTAATGATTTCTGAACAAGAAAGAAGGATTTTAAGAGCACAAAGAAAACTTCCTATTATTTTAGATGAAGAAGAATGAAAATTATACAAATGTATAAATTAAAGATGAATTAGAGAGCATATGTTCAATAGCCTTACTCTTAGAGGATTATCTAGGGTGAATATTTGTTAGATGATGTAGACCGAAAAATAATCAGAGTACTCGAGAAGGATGCCAGAACCTCACTAAGAAAAATTTCAGAACTAGTCGATGTTTCACTAGGGACAGTTTCGAATAGAGTGAAGAAAATGGAAAAGAAGGGAATTATTAAAGGATATTCAGTCATTCTTAATCCGGATCAAATCGGATGGGAATTAAACGTTGTAATTGGTCTAAGAATTCAGAAAGGAAGGCTCATTGAAATTCAGGAAAAAATTGCACAGGACCCTAGAGTTTACGGAGTATACGACGTAACTGGCGATTTTGATTCTATGATTATAGCTAGGGCAAAAAATAGGAAGGATTTAGATGACTTATCTAAAAATGTTTTATCAATAGATGGCGTTGAAAGATCAATCACACATCTCGTTTTGAATACAGTGAAAGAAAAAACTACCACATTACCAGAGTAAATAAATTATAATTCAGATATTACCTGTTGAATAAATCCTGCATATACGCTAATAGACTCCACTGTACGGCATTCCGATTTAAGTTGTTTAGATAATATCGAACGAAGGCTGTCATCAATCCTCATATCCATAGAACCTAAGCGTTCTGTAAGAGATTTTTGAATATTATCTCCGGTCCTGTCCCAGTCCATTAATAATATTATTTTAGGTAAACCATCAACTGCCAAATCAGAACCAAATTCTTCGTATAAGTATGCAATCATTCTAGATTTATCCCACCCTCTATTGATGGTCTCGATACGTCCAGAAAAACCCAGTTCACGTAGACATTTTACATCTTTTATTCCTTCAACGAGTATTGGGCAATCTGAACCTCCTTGTTCAATCTCACGATTACGAATAATTGATTCATTAATTGCCTTTGCAACAATTAGAAATCGATCTTCATTCATACTAAAGAATTCTTTTGCAGACATATTTATTCACCCATTAAGGATAATATCTGTTCAGATTTTAAATTCTTGATACGAATAGATTTCTTGCGGCTCTTGTGACCTTTTTCAATCGATACATCTGCCTTATTAACTGATAGCCAAGAAGATAATAATTCTAATAATTCAGAATTAGCTTTACCCGATATGGGGGGAGACATTATTGATAATTTAAGACGGCCTCTCCATTTCCCTACACCTAATATTTGATTTCGGCTTGAATTGGGCTGAATCTGTATCAAAATTAAGCAGTCATTACCAGAATCTTCCAACCACAGCTGTGACATCTAATTATAATGTTGTTAAGGGTAGTTTAGAAGTTATTCTAATGGCTGTCTCTGAGCAGTAACCAAGTACGACTATCCGCGAAACTTATGAGTGTGTTTCACTCGCAGCGAAACGAGATTACCATGGCAGTGACATCCCCTCTCTTCGACGTACTTTGGGACGAGTATATTCTTTGGTCTTTGTTAGTAGGAGGTTTTACCTTCGGATGGCTGTATCATCACTCTTTTTCATACCGGTCAACAGATGGCGAAGATACACCAAATATTGATGAAATAAAAGTAGGTGTGTTCCCAAAGCATAATGATGATTTGAAATTAGAAGTTGCTTGGACGGTGTTGCCATTTATCTTAATTATATATTTGACATATATCTCATGGGCTCCATTAGATCACGTGTGGTCAGAACCAGGGTCTGATGCCCGTGGTGATGAGTGCCTAGAAGGCGAATCTTCTGCAAATATATTTTATGCAGATACAGGATTTGTCAATTCTGAATGCTATCATGTTATCGAAATAACTGGTCAACAATGGTTCTGGTCTTTCGACTGTGACCCAGATCTAGGGGATGAATGGACGCAACGAGATTTCAATTTAAGTTCTGATTTATGTGCTGTTTCTAGTCAAATGGTGGAAGGTTATGGAATGCAACCCGTAATCAATCTAAAGGCAGGAGAAACATATTTGCTAGTCATGGAATCTGAAGACGTTACACATTCGCCTTGGTTCTTACAATTAAGCACAAAAGAAGATGTTTTACAAGGTCAAAAAACAACTATGTGGCTTCCTATGATAGAAGCAGGTGAGTCATTGGTTCTTTGCACTGAGTACTGTGGAGATTCGCATTCATTGATGGCTGCAGTTGTATCAGTGCATAATTAGGAGGTGGAAAAATGAATAGAGAAAAAATAGCATCTAGGGCTTTAGTAATTTTTGTTATACTCCTGATTGGAATGGTTGCAATACCATCGGCTACATCGTTACCAACTGGTGTAGCGGGAGTGAAAGATTCAGGATGTAACTGCCACGGCGCTGTACCAAGTGATTCAGTAGTTCCAACTTTAGAAGGATTGCCAGAAACATACAATTATTCTGAAGTTTATACTTTGAATATAGGTTTCTCGGGAGGACCTGCTGACCCTTCAAATATTAACCAAGGTGGATTTAACCTATGGGTTAGTGAGGGAACAATTAGTCCTAGCGATGCATCGGTCCAATCATGGAATCCAAACGAAGTATCTCATACAGATGCAGGTAACGACCAAACTGCTTGGACTGTAGAATGGACTGCTCCATCAAATGACAGAAATGTCGAATTTATTCTTCATACTAACTCAGTTAATGGAAATGCAGGAAGTCCGGAAGGAGGGACAAGTGGAGACGAATGGAATAGACTAAGCATTCAGATATCTTCACCAGTTGTCGTATTAGAACAAGCAAATCCATATACTGTATTAACTACTCTAATTATAGTTAGCTTTGTATTATTGTTAATTGTATTAACATTCATATTCTATCAAAACAATCCTGATTCTTTTGATTGGGAAAATTTTGCACCATGGGTAGCCGGATGGTTGACTACAACTGATCACAAGAGAGTTGGGACACTGTACTTCTTAGCAGGGTTCTTTTTCCTTGGTATTGGAGGAATTATGGCTATATTAATTAGAATTCAATTAATGGTACCTGGAAATGATTTCTTAACTCAAGATCAATACAACCAATTCTTCACACTACACGGAACTACAATGATATTTTTAGCAGCAATGCCCCTCATTAATGGTGCTGCAAATTGGATCGTCCCGTTGCAGATTGGTGCTCCTGACCTCGCTCTACCAAGATTGAACGCGATGAGTTTCTGGTTACAACCAGTTGGTGCAGTTTTAATATTCACGGGAGTATTTTCAGGCACTGGAGCAGACACGGGATGGACTGGATATGCCCCCTATATTGTTAGCGAAACTGCCCATGTTGGTACTACCATGTGGGTTGCTGGACAAATATTACTTGTTGCATCATCTACACTGACTGGAATAAATTTCCTAACAACTATCGCAGTTATGAGAGCTCCAGGAATGGGTTGGATGCAAATGCCTCTATTCACATGGTCGATTCTTGTAGCTAACCTAATGCTCTTCCTTTCTATTCCTGCATTTGGAGTAGGATTGATTCAAGTTTACCTGGATAGGGTGATTGGGACAGCATTCTATGATGCCGCATCGGGAGGGGACCCTCTACTTTGGAGTCACTTGTTCTGGTACTTTGGACATCCTGAAGTTTACGTTGTGATTGTACCTGCATTTGGAATTATATCAGAAGTAATCGCAACAAGTGCTAGACGTTCAGTGTTCGGATATCGTTCAATGGTTTACGCAATGGCAGGGATAGGAGTTGTATCATTTATTGTATATGGTCACCACATGTTTACGAGCGGTATGGATCCAACATTAAGGTTCGTCACTATGTTAACTACGATGTTAGTAGCAGTACCTACGGGTATCAAGATCTTTAATTGGCTCATGACAATGCATGGTGGGTCATTAGTTTACAGAACACACACACTCTGGGCACTTGGGTTCCTAGTGACGTTTACACTCGGTGGTATTTCCGGGATGTTCTTCCCTTCCATGGCTATGGATTTACATTTCCATGAATCATATTTCGTGGTCGCTCACTTTCACTATGTATTAGTTGGAGGTACTGTTTTCGGATTATTTTGTGGAGTTTACTACTGGTTCCCCAAGATGACTGGAAGAATGTTAGATGAGAGACTAGGAGTTTTACATTTCCTGACGGCATTCATAACATACAATGGTATATTCTGGCCTATGCATAGACTTGGAGTATGGGGAATGGCTCGCCGCCATCATACCTACTTCATTTCAGTAGATGAAGTCAGAGGAGTTGATGGAGAAGTAATTACTGAAGCAGTTATGGGAGCACTACCACCAGAAGCTGCAGGATGGAATATGTTCATCACAGTCTGCGCAATATTGTTCTTCTTCAGCAACTTGATTATGATAGCTAATATAATTATATCACTAGTAAGAGGGAAAAAAGCACCAGCAGATCCATGGGGAGGCTGGAGCTTCGAATGGATGACCTCTTCACCACCACCTACTCCATCTTTCGGGCGATTCGAAAATGGTGAATGGCATGACTTACCTACCCTTAAGGATGCTAATGAGCACATAGCCAATGAACCAAGTAGAGTTGGAACATGGTTCAATAAACTCATGGTTGCAGATAAAGAGGAGGTGGAAAATTGAGCGAACACGATGAACATCATCACCCAAGTGCTTGGGGACCGCACGATTGGAGCCATGGCGCTCCGCACAATTCATGGGCTCCTTTGATAATGAGTGTAGGCTTTGGAATCTTCTTGTTTATGCTTGCTAGTGCATTTACCAAAGGTGTTTTCGATGCAAGTTATGTCCCTCTAGTTTTCATTGGACTTCTAGTTTCATTAGTTGGATTAATAATTTGGTGGAGACAAGACATGTCTTTTGATGGTACATATGAACCGATTGCAACAGGTGCACCATTCCAAAATATTCAAATTCGTAAAGTTTCAATTTGGGTATTCTTAATGTCGGAAATGATGGTCTTTACATCACTATTTAGTACATACATTAGATACCGTACAGGGATTGAAAATTGCCAGACAATTTTCGAGAGAGGAGATTGGGTATCTCAAGGATATACTCTAGAAGCCGGTGAAGCCCTAATATGCTTTGAGCCAGCAAGCCATCTAATTGCATCAAGCATGTGGCATATCGCACCAGGAGCGATTAACACATTCGCTCTAATTATCTCATCATTCACAATAGTCCAGGCACTTCGTTGGGCTAAGAAGCCATTAGGAACAGTAGATGAAGAAGTTCGAAGAAAGAGAGTTTACAGATATCTTGGAAGTACATGGGTTCTTGCTATAATTTTCCTTATACTAAAAATGACTGAATGGTTCATTGGTTTTTATGTACCTGAAATTGAAATCCTAGGTATACATGAACATAATATTCATTCACTATATTCTGAAGGTTATCTAATTAATGCCGATCATTACCACCACCATGATTGGGTAGATGAAGCAACTGGAGCAACTATGCTAGCTGATATTAGTGTTAGTGCGTCTACTTTCTATGTGACTACAGGAACACACGGTGTTCACGTCTTTGGAGGAATAATTGGATTAACCTATATGACATTCAAAGCATGGACTGGCGGGTATACTCCAAAGAATGCTGTTTCAATTGAATACTTTGGCCTATACTGGCACTTTGTCGACTTAGTTTGGGTATTAGTATTCCCATTCTTCTATCTATATTGAGGTGAAAAAAAATGGCACACTACACAATAATGGGACGAGATCCCTACTGGATGAATTTCTTTGGATTAATGTTTTTAACTTTAATTGAAGTTGCTGCTGTGGGTTTAGATTTATCACCTGATTCAACTGGTTTGAATTATACAGAAAAAAAATTAACTTTAATGATATTAGTTGGTATTGGTATTCCTAAATTCATAATGATTGCAGCTATTTTCATGCATTTATGGGGAGATGAAGATTCGAAAATTCTTACTCTAACAGCATTATTCCCTTCATTTTTTATTATAGTTATGATACTATTCATCGGATTAACACACCCTGAAGCTACTACTGGATTACCAGAGTGGTGTAGACCTGGATACTACAATTAACTATTGTAAAGTTCATGTCTAGTGAGTGATTCGATAGAGCGCGGCCGAGATCGCATAGCCCGGTATTGCGGTGGATTTGAAATCCACTGTCCATAGGACTCGGGGGTTCAAATCCCTCTCTCGGCGCCACTCTATCGAATCACTCATTAGGAATTGAAGAAGATCCACGCACAGTTATCTGATCTTCATGATATTTCATTGAAACTGGAGTTGTTAAAACAGCCTCACCATCGACATTAACAAACATAGTGGGATTATGGCTTTCATTAGATGGATTGCCATCTTTGCCTACTGCTCTAACTTCAAGGGATTTGGATGGTTGCATACTAATTTTCCCCCATTTACCTATATGTGTCCCTTTTTCTAACGGCCCCATTATTAGAAGCATTTGAAGTTTAGATAATCCAAAAGCCAAAATTAGAGATCCATGATTTTGAATTGGAGAGGCTCCAGGTGTAACTTTGAATCCTCCACCAAATGTCTGACATTGAGAAAGACAAAATAATCCTGAAAATTCTACTATTCGTCCGGGTTCGTCATCTACTTTTATCCAACCTTGTTGTTTCTTCCAACCAAGTATTGCCCTTATCCCTAAAAAAGTATATTTCATCTGCCCTCTAATCCATTTGAATTTACCCTCATTTTTCATACGATTTACTGCTGATGTAACGCCACTATCAATTTCTAAAAAGCTCCAACGAACTAGATTACCATCTACTTCTGAAGGGCCATTTACGGAATGATGTATGGGGTCAGGGATGGTATCATGACCATTCGCAGGAAGTCCCTCAACTCTAACAGCACCGACTCGTCTATCAGTTCCATTAACTAGAATATCTACTGCTCCTTGCATATCTGGAAACTTATTGCCTCGAGGAATAGGAATTCCATGAGCACGGGCATAATCATTACCACTACCTATTGGTAGGATTCCCAATATCATTTTTGAGCCCCTAAGACCAGATGCTACTTCATGCACAGTTCCATCACCGCCAACTGCAACTACAAGTTGATAATCGCCACCTGATAGACTATGCGCTATCTCTGTAGCATGTCCTGAATACTCTGTACGATGTAATTCAATTTCAAATCCTGCAGTTTCCAAAGCAGGCTTAAACGAGTCCCATTGTTTCATTGATAATCCGTCTCTGGCCTTGGGATTGAGGATGCATGCAATACGTGTCACGAGCACATGAGTGGGGATTTGAGACTTGAATGCTCGCAAAGCGAGGAATCATGAGTAAGAGGTGTTTCGAACGTTCTGAGGACCTCCACATGAGCGATGAAGATTTCATGCGTCGAGCTATTGAATTAGCAGAGAGAGGTAGATTTTCAGTTATGCCAAATCCACTTGTTGGATGTGTCCTAGTTCGTAATGGTGAAATTATAGCAGAAGGTTGGCATGACCATCTTGGAGGCCTGCATGCAGAACAGATGGCAATTGCTGATGCAGAAGTTAGAGGTGTAGAAACTCAAGGTTCTACCGCATATGTCACATTAGAGCCATGTAATCACTTTGGGAGGACACCTCCTTGCAGTGAAGCTTTGATGTGGGCTGGTATAAATAAAGTAATTATTGGAACTTCGGATCCAAATCCTACTGTTCGAGGAGGAGGTTTAGAAGCTCTAAATAAAGAAGGTATTGATGTCAAAATTGGTGTTCTTGAAAAGGAATGCAATCAGCAAATGTCTGCTTTTATGCATTGGTGTAAAAATAAAAGACCACATGTACTTCTGAAAGCAGCAACTGATTGTAATGGAAGAATAGATGGAGATCCTGAAATGCCGGCTATCAGATTCTCATCTAAAGAGTCCCTTGATTTAGTACAAAACTTAAGGAGAGATTCAATGGCAATTATTGTAGGTGTAAATACAATAATAAGAGATAATCCAAGATTGACTGTTCGAGGGGATAATCTACCCGAAGTCAATAATATTCCAAAAAGAATTGTTATTGATCCGAACAATAGGATTCCTCAAAATTGCTATGTAATGATTGAGCCGGATGCAGAAACCTATCTTATTAATACAAAAAAATTCGATAAATCGAAGGATATGAAACATGTAACCCGAATTATTTTGCCATCAGAAAGTGGTGAAATAGATATTAAAAAAATATTAGATTGCCTAGGAGATTTAGAAATTCAAACACTATTAGTTGAAGGAGGTTTGAATACCTGGAAGCGTTTCTTAGATTCCAATCTAGTGAACTCTGCTCATTTATGTGTTTCTGAAATAATTCTATCAGGAGAAAGTGAATCTTATTTCACAAATGTAGATCTTGAAAATGCTGGCCTTAATATTATACAAAAATTCAATTCGGGTACTGATAAAATCTCACGTTGGGAATAAGAGTGGCGGGCCGTCCAGGATTCGAACCCGGGGCAAGGGGTCCGAAACCCCCCATTTTATCCGCTAAACTAACAGCCCAGTAATTAGACGTGCAAGGGAATCTGATTTCAATGCAACGGATGGCAAACAACAACCATCCGTGCTAAACTCTTGTGAACTTTGACAGGTGATCTTAGGTCAACTCTCCAGCCTCTTTCATTTATTTCTCTTTCAATTTCACTCCAAGGACGACCCATCACAATATAATCCATATCAGGATTATTCTCAAGTGACTCGGAGCCAGCGGGTAACATAGTGGAAATTACTGATTTAGAATCAATCTGTAGCGCCTGTTCGAGTGCAGAAAGAAATAATTCCAAACCATCATCAGATTTCCAAGCATTTCTTCCATATGGCGGATCAAATACAAAGATACAATTTTCTTTTTCCTCCCATAAATCTGCAATATTTTTTACGCTACATTTCTCAACTTTGATTATACTTTTATCATCTTTATTAGCCCAAAATAAATTCTTTTTAGTACCATAAACCATTGTTGGATCTAAATCACTAGCGAATACATCCATACCCTGAATGAGAGCTTCAATTGCTATACCGCCAGTCCCACAAAACGGGTCAATCATAATTTGTGGATTAATAACTTCTCTATGGGCAAGTGATATCAATAATTTAGCGAGTCTAGGTTCAAGTGATATTGGTTTGAAAAAAGGTCTTTCCATAGGTTGTCTACCAATATAATTTGTTTTTTCCCATTTATTTTCTCGTATACCCCAAATAATACATGGAGTGATTTCAACAGAATCCCAATGCACTTCACCATCTACTTTGCCTGCAACAATTATGACAATCTCATATTGAGGGTTTTGAAGATTAACGGGATTCTTTTTAGAAAATAATTGAGCACCTACTTCTTTTTCTAATTCTCTTCTAGAAACTCCTTCGACTCCTGAGCCAAGCTTCTTACTTCTTACTGCAAAACTACCAGAGGGTAAATTTTCTTTAGACCAATTAGATATTTCTTGAGAAATTATATCAAAATCAGTATCATTAGAATAACCTCCAAAATGAAGTAAATCATCTACTAAAGCAGCTCTCGATAAACGTGAAAGAAACTTTTCATCTATTGGTTGGTCAAGTAAAACTAGACGAGGATGTAGGGTTTTAAAATCTCCAAATAATGCAGTAATTTCTGATCGAAAAAGAAATGGATGCCATCCACTACCAAGAAGAATAGTTCCAGACATCACATCACCTATGTCCGCTCGTGTAAGACTTCAACCCTAAATGCCTCGACGTCGGCCATAGCATGAAGAAGAGGGGGCGGGACTACTATGGGCTGTAATTTGAGAGACTTAGCACCTGCAAAATCTATCGATTTCAGTGAATTAAGGGGTCAAAAGGTTGCAGTAGATGTATTCCTTAATGCCTATCAGTTTATCACAAGCCTAACTGGCAAAGATGGGAAGCCACTATCGTATAATGGCAAGCCAGTAGCACATCTAATGGGGTTCTTAGATAGAGCAACAATTATGATCGAAGAAGGTATTGACCCAGTTTTCATTTTTGATGGAACACCGCATCAACTAAAAATGGAGACATTGGGAGGGAGAAAAAAAAGGAAAATCAATGCCGTTTCAAAATGGGAATCTGCAATTGAGGCTGGTGACATGGTTGCTGCCAAAAAATTAGGACCTCAAACCGCAGAATATACTAGAGAAATGGTGGCAGAAACAAAAGAATTGTTTGATTGCTTAGGAGTCACTTGGTTAGAAGCACCCATGGAAGCAGAAGGGGCAGCAGCAGTACGTTGCAGGAATAACGAAGTCTTTGCTGTAGCAAGTCAAGATTGGGATACTCTACTCTATGGAGCACCAGTAATGATTCGGAATCTTACATCTCATGGTACTCGTAAATTTGGAAGAGTTTTGCAAGCAGAAAAAATTATTCTAAGTGAAATGCTGGAAATGCATGAGATAACATATGAACAATTAGTGGACCTTGGGATTATGATTGGCACCGATTTCCATCCAGGAATAAAAGGCATAGGGCCAAAAACAGGTCTAAAGTTAATTAAAAAACATGGAACTATGGAAGGAGTCTCGATAGCTAAGGAGTTTGATTTACCAGATAATTTAGAAGAAATTAGATTACTGTTTACAGAACATCCCGTTCACCCCATACCTCTCCCTGAATCATCTAAATCAATAGAAGAAAATATTCGCATTTTTGCTGAATCAAGAGGATTTAGTGAAAAAAGAATTGCCAGAGCAGTAACTAGACTAGCTAATGCTAATCGACTGAAATCTGAAAGCCAACCGACTTTATTTGATTTTTGAGAAAAGTTGCGACTCTCCCTAGGACTTAATCGCCCTAGGGGAGTCTGTCGCTGCATTACATTACAATGTTGCAGGCTAGCAAAACAATATATTTTCCAATCTTTCAATCAGAGAATAGCGCCGTTTTCGTCAGCATCTAGGATACCGTCTCCATCGTCGTCATCATCCATATAATCAGGTATGCCATCGTTGTCGTGGTCGAATTGACCAGTTTGACTCCAGCCATCATTTTGCTCAAACCAGTCGGAAAGACCATCATTATCATCGTCTAGATCCAAGTAATCTTGGTATCCATCGTTGTCATGATCGTATCTCCAAACGCCTACTACGCCATCGTTTTCGTCAACATCGAGGATATCGTCATTGTCATCGTCAGTGTCTACACCGTCATTTGATCCGTCATTGTCGTGATCGCGTGAGTAATCCTCACCGTTCGGTCCAATATCGTTCCAATTGTCAATGCCGTCATTGTCAATATCAAAATCTACGTTATCTCTAACACCGTCGTTGTCGTGGTCGTAGATGTCTGTATTTGGATTGCCGTCATTAACTTCCTCTTGGTCGTCAATTCCGTCTCCATCGTCATCATCGTCCTCTGCATCGTCGATACCATCGTTATCGTGATCCTCGGGGTTGGCATCCTGATAATCAGGTATGCCATCGTTGTCATCGTCGAAGTCTAGGTCATCTGGGATGCCATCTCCGTCGTTGTCGTTCTCACCGTTCTGGTCTTGGTTCTCGAGTTGTTGATTTTGCTGCTGATCGGATTGTTGACCCTGTTGTCCTTGATTGGAGTCTTGGGTCTGACCTTGCTGCTGTTGGTTCTGGCCATTCTGGTTGTTTCCATTCTGACTATCGCCAGTTTGGTCACCTTGTTGACCTGTTTGTTCCCCACCAGATTGCTGGCCTTGTCCATTATCTTGCTGCTGACCTTGTGATCCATCCTGACTGTCTTGGCCTTGTTGACCATCTTGTCCGGATTGCGATCCTTGACCTTCGCCTTGGCCTTGTTGACCATCTTGGCCTTCTTGACCTTGACCTTGACCTTGACCTTGACCTTGTCCTTGACCTTGACCTTGACCTTCGCCTTGTCCTTGACCTTGACCTTGACCTTGACCTTGACCTTGACCTTGACCTTGTCCTTGACCTTGACCTTGACCTTGACCTTCGCCTTGTCCTTGACCTTGACCTTGACCTTGACCTTGACCTTGACCTTGACCTTGACCTTGACCTTGACCTTGTCCTTGACCTTGACCTTGACCTTGACCTTGACCTTGACCTTGACCTTGACCTTGTCCTTCACCTTCACCATTTTCTCCTTCGCCGCCACCGTTAGTGCCGCCTTCGCCGTCACCTTCGTCGTTTCCTGGGAAATCAGGATCGTACGCATCAGGTATTCCGTCGCCATCAGAGTCAGATGAAGATCCGTCATTAGGATCGTTTGGGAACGGATCCGAGCCGTCAGCTACACCGTCACCATCAGTGTCTGCACTATTCGGGTTTGTACCCGCGGCATACTCCTGAGAGTTAGATAAGCCATCGCCATCCGGATCTGCGTTCGCATCACTTGATGAAAGCGGATTTAGCCCGTAAGCTACTTCCCATCCATCAGGTAATCCATCGTTGTCAGTATCTGCATTGTTCATGTCTGTTCCTGCAGCCTGCTCCTCAGCATTGGTTAGTCCATCTCCATCCCAATCGGCGCCACCATCAGATGGGTCGAGTGGGTCAGAACCGTCAGCTTGAACGCTAACTGAACCAGCCATTAGCACGAGAAGTAGTGCAATCAACATACTCATATTTTTCGTTTTCTTCATTTTCTTTTCACTTCCTTTAAAAATTTAGTTGTAGAGTACCCGCTGTTCTCTCTTTCCGGAAAATGCTCACGCCTATTATTTCGTAAACTATCTAATCGGGAGGTTAGGATATTTAAGGAAAGTAAGTTGAATAAACGTCTAAATAACATAAAAAACGCCATACTGCGCTTGTTTAAGAAATTTAAAAACTTTTTTTAATCTATTCAACTCCTCCTTATTCTATATCCAATCTCGCGGGCTTTCATAGGGAACCCTCTGTTCCCTCTAACTTACGGAGGTATGTATACCCTATTTCAAAGATTCGTGAAATAGAGTCAAGGGGTTAGGTTTGATAATTCAGCATTAAAGCGAGATGATCCTAAGAAATGCAATACGGGCGTAGCGAGAGTACCGAGAAGTAAGGTTATGAAAAATAAGTTTGACCAAAGTTCTATTCCATTTCCTAGAGTGAAGTAAAGTGTCCAACCAATACCTATTGCCAACCATGACCTGTAGCGGCGACTAAAAAGTGTAAATCTTGCTTTAACTAGATCATCAGAATAAAATTGAGGGACGTCATTAACTTCAGCAAGTTCGTGCTCAATTGCACATCTTGCACAAACTAAGTATCGAGGACCATTGCCACTTACAAACTGACTCTCGGGATAGTTTTGTTTGCATAATCTACAATATGCCATGTTAGTTCAACCCGTCCACTGTGAGTTGCTAATTCAAGGCTACGGTCCCCTAACTTGACTTTTAGGCAAAATTGTATCAATTAAGACGGGTTTCTGATTAATGAATGAAGAAATTAGGTTCGACCCTAGAGGGCTTCCGACTGACTCAGGATGATACTGTATTCCAAAAATTGGATAGATTGGATGCCTTATCCCCATAACGAGAGTTTCGGTTTCATCCCAAGCAGTACAAATCATCAATTTATTTGTTGGTTGAAGAATAAGACTATTATATCGCATTAAAACTAAAGGAGATGTTTGATTTTTATATAATCCCTTATTATCGTGTTTTATCAATGATGGTACCCCATGAACTGCGCCTAATGGAGACTCAATTAATTCCCACCCAACTGCCAAACCTAAAGCCTGATGACCTAAACATAAACCAAGTGTAGGGATATGATGATTATCGATTATCAATTTCCCTTGTACTGCTAATCGAGCTATTTGCATCGTTATCTCAGATTGCTCCGGTCGGGATGGCCCAGGACCAATTATGATTCTCTTAGGTTTAAAAATCTGAAGCCAAGATTCTATTTTTCCTTTAGGATCAGCATGATTCTCGGGGCGGCCTTCGACTATCCTGACATTTCTTCCTAACTTAGTTAAAGAATTCGCAATATTTTCGGTAAAAGAATCGAGATTATCGATCAATAATACATCTGTCTGGAAAAGAGAAATATCTTCTCCTCTAATTATTTCACCAATAGGTCCCTCTAATTCATTAGATTTTGGCTTTGGTTCACCGATAGGTCCTTCGACACTAGGAATTGGTAGCATTTGCACGTTACGCTTTGGTAAATCATCAATTGAAAAACCTGTTCGAAAACCCCATGTCGCATCAGTTATTGCTGCTGCTTTCCATCTTGCTTCTTCAACTTCCGAAGATGCTTTCGAACCTATTACAATTCCACCACCTGCCTGAACCCGACCATGCCAACTAGTTGGTCCGGAATGAGCTTCTAGAGTTCTAATTAATATGTTAAATTCTGAAATTCCAGATAATGAATGAAAATGACCAATAGACCCTGTCCATGCACCTCTTGGACTTTCTTCAACCTCATTAATAGCGGCGATTGAAGCAATCTTAGGGCAGCCTGTAATTGAGCCACCGGGAAATAATGCTGAAATTATAATCCCAAAATCAATACTCTCTTTTAATTCCCCAGAAACACCACTAACTAAATGCTGGACAGTTGGCAATGCTTCTATACGAAAATCAGACCAATGGACAGTCCCTGGTTTACATATTTTTGATAAATCATGTTTCTTAAGATCCACTAACATTAGATGTTCTGCAATTTCTTTTTTTGAAGAAGCCATTTCATTTTGAAGCCTTTTGTCGTCTTTAATTGACTTACCTCTTGGAAATGTACCCTTAATTGGACGAGTTGAAACTATGCCATTTTTTGTTTGAACAAGCCTCTCTGGACTTGCAGATGCTATACTCCAACCATGATCATGAACATATAGCCAAGATGCAAATGGTGAGGGATTTGTATCTATAATTCGTCGAAACGTATTCCAAGGATGATCTGGCATTTCACCTTCCCATTTCCTCCCATAATTTAATTGATAGATATGACCTTGCCGGATACTATCTTTAATCAGATCTACTTTAGTTGCATGAGATGCATCACTCTCCGATTCAGGTACTACAAAATTTTGTAATTCGGGATAATCTGAAATTGAAGAAAATGGTATTATTCCTAATCTAGCTTCTTTGATCCAAGGATGATTAGGTGTTGAGATTAACTTCAATTGTTGTGATTCCCTTTCATGTATCCACCAGGCATCTGCCCTCCATAGAACACCTAGTAAAGTCCCATTTGAGGGAGCATATTCTAGCTTAACACCAACTGACCAACGATTAAGGTCGTAACCTAATAATCCCGTAAAACCACCTGGTAGAATTGGTAAATCTTGTGATTTATCGAAAGAAAGTTCCCATTTTTTAGTTAGATTTATTGCTATTTCTAATGTATCTACTTCTAACTCTTCAATAGTATCCCAACGTCCATTATTATATTTCTGAATCAGAACGATTAATGGATCACTATGGCCTAAATTTATTTGACCTCGCATAGCAGATAGAGATTGAAATTCAACAATTTTCTGAGGTTCAAAGAACAAAATACGGATGCTTTGCAAGCAGGGTAGAAATGACCTTTGTCCTAAATCAGTTATTGGGCCTCCTGAATGAAGTAATAGTTCATCCTTATTTGGAAACTCAGATTCCCTATAGTATTCTAATAGTGAAATTAATGGGTTTTGACTAGTAGTAGAAGAGATGAAACTATCAATTATCATTCTATCAACTCAAGTCTTCAATGGACTGCCATGCGGATGAGAGTTTATCTAACCAACATGACATTGCAATATTATACAACTTCCCACGAGGGCTGCCAATTTTTCTACCATCAATAAAGCCTAATGATTGAATGCCCATTCCACTGCCTATAACAATCATTTCCTTAGCTCTTAAAATTAAAGGAATTGTTATTCTTGCAGGCCTTATAGGTATGCCTGCATTCTCTAAATCCTCCTTAATTTGCTCTAAAGTAATCGAATCTAGAGCACCTTCATCAACTCTCGGATGATAAGCAAAACCATCTAAATCGAGTAATATGGGCATGCATCTATCTCCATCAATAACTGCATTATTTTCTACCAATAAAGAAATATCTGCTTTGTTAGTTAAGGCCATATCTCGTGCATCTAAGTAAGGTTTCCAGTCTCCATGCTTGGTCCCCCTAACTGTATGATCCCACTGAGGTGCTGCAACAGTTATTGCTGAAAGAATATTTGGCCATGGTTGGTTAATTCGTGGAATTATAGAGATGACTCCTTGGCTAGTTATACCAACTTTCACTAAATATGGTGGTTGCTGAGCGGTAACAATGGGAGATTCTGAGAATTTTGTTTCACTTAAATAAATGAATATCTTTTCTCTAAAACCATCAGGTAAATCAAACCCTAAACGCCTTGAATGCCTTTCCAATCGATCGAAATGTAGACCTGCAGCTAGAAGCTTATCCTCCCCATCCCAAGCAATTGTTGACCATGCCTCCGAATATGGGTCGTGGCCAACTGACATATAGGTCCGTGAACTTACAAGGTTTCAAATTCTTCGAAGTGAATTCACAGAATATCATCAATAAATGAGGTGTCAATATCATCAACTTCATCATTCAACTCTTCAGCCATATCATCTAAATCGAAGTCATCTAAATCGAAATCATCTGCTAAATCATTAAGATCATCTAAATCAATATCTTCTTCATTGCCTAGCAACTCATCAACTATTTCATTTGAAGGAGAGTTCGTTGGCATTTCACTATAATCTACAGGATCGATGATTTCCAAATTATCAGATTGAGAAGGACTTTCATTTTCAATCACATAATCATCATCATCCATTCCTAAGTCTTGATCAAACATTTGTTCTTCGAGTTCGACTTCTAATGCACCCATTTCCCATGGTTGTGGTACCGATCTTTCCTTAGGTTTCAGAATTAAAGCACCACCAATTAGAATCATTATTGCAGATATAATAGCCATTATCATATTCATATCGCCTTCAATTAATTGATTAATCCAAGATATTCCTGAATTATCTGCCCCTGGGCTATCACTGCCAAATGCTGACTCGGACCAAGGTTGAACTTCAAGTGGATTCACTGCAAGGCGATGAACGGACCCATCAAATCCGACTATAGCAACCCAGTATGTATTTTCATTAATCAAAGCGTATGAATTACCATCAATATTTTGAGAAATATCTGCTCTCCAAGAATAACTCGAATAAGTTATTTCGATTACTTGAGATGCATCAGCATCCCTAGTATCTTCGAATGGAGTAGATGACAAATAGATGTAATAAGACTCAACAACTGGATCATTCTTATCGTCCCACTCTACCTGAATCCTAGTACCTGAACTATCCCAATAAGCAATGATTCCACTTATTTCTGGAATATGAAGGCCAGGATCAAGAATATTCTCATTAATCAGAGCTATAGATGAGGTTTTTACACCTTCACTCCAGTAGTTCCCTGAGGAATCAACTGAAATCACACTTACCCAGAATAAAATATTTGGAGCCAATGGACTTCCATCGGAAAACTTCTCAAGAAGTAGAGGCATCTCTAAATTTCGACTTACTACAAGTGCAGGTTCACGGCTTTCGAGAGAACTAAATGGCACTGTTTCTGCATAAATCCAGTACTCTGCAATATCCGACTCATCGCTTTCTTGGAAAGTAATGTACACACCATCACCATCGTCAGAAGGACGGTCAGAAAGTTGAGGTGGTTCAAGCCTTGCAGGAGGGAATACATCGCCACTATTATCTGAAGGAATTACTAAAACCATCTGATTTTGCATCTCTGTTAAGAATACATTGCCACGAATATCATGAGTTGTAATAGTAACATATAATGGGACTTCGGGGATTATAGATGAAGAGGTATCTTGAGAAATTGAATTGCCGTAATGTGCCTTGTAAATAGTCATCTGTAACTCGAATGCCCCTGCAATTTGTTGCTGATTTATTGTAATAAGGCCACAAGATTCTGGAGAATCTGAGCAACTCAACCAAGATTCTGTTAAATTTTCTTGATAAAAGTCAGAAGCCCAGATTGTATAGAATGAGAAATCATTGACTAAAGAACGGTTCCATGAAACATCAATAGCAGTACCATCATCATCAGGATGGTCAAAGGCATTCAAGCCAGACACTCTAGCTGGAGGTATACCTATACCGCCATTGTTTGATTGAGGTGTGACTTCAACAACTAACACATCATTCAGGTTATGATTACCCCAATCATCAAACCCTACTACACCGATCCAATAAGAGGTATCATCAATGAATGAGGCCTCTCCTATTGAAGAGATAATTGTTGTATTTGTAGCACAATCTGAAACATAAGATGCAACAGGCCAACCGTCAACATTATTCGGAGGTTGCCAACTAGTGGCTGGTAAAGCATAAATGGCGTAGTATGTACAATCACTCTCACTATTAGGAATCCAATTTACTTGTATCTGGCCACCATCATCATCGAACACATCTGTTGCAGTAGTACCTTCTATTCTTGCAGGAGGAATCCCATCATCAAGTCCACCAGCGGTTACGATAGGCCCGATTATTGTCGCATTCAAGAGATCTGATTGCCCACCTTCATCAACACAAACTGCTGCAAACCAATAAGTACTGTCGGGACTTAATTGGAGGACTGTATTATTACCAGATATTGAAGAAACGTCGAAATGATCTGTTAATGCAAGAGCATTTGTAATTTCTTGTTCTACAGCCCAAATTCTTGTCTTATCAGCATCTATTTCAGTGCAAGCAGACCATTCGGCATTAATTGTCCCTGCACGTCCGCCTGAAACAGGGTTAGCAAGTAACCAATCTGGAGAAGAGGGGACTTCATCAATAGGCGTTACATTAAATGGCCAAGTCATAGGTTGACCAAGGGATCCATCAGGATATTCTGTAACTATTGCTGCTCGATATTGATTTCCATCAATTAATGAGGACATCGTACCATCATGATCGGCTTCGGTAATTATAGCACTTGTCTGCGACCAGAATGGAACATTTATGTGACCTGCGAAATTATCTAAATCTTCTCCACTGGGTTCCCAGTCTAGTATATTTGTTGAATCCCAGACATATATTCTGTAAGCATACCACGCAGCATCTTCAGAAGGTAACCAAGATGTTTCAAGAACACCTCCACCATCATTATCTCTATTTGAGAAAGACTGCAATATTGTCGGTACTTCTATTCTCTCCCAATCATAAGTCATTCTTACACTAATCGTACCATTCTGAGGAGACTGCATTTGAACATTCAATACAACTGAATTAGAACCTGGTCCGACATTAGAAATTGCTGTCTGGAATCCTGCTTCAATCGCAGGGTTTCGTCCGGCTAAATCCCATGAACCAGTATAATTTAAAGAAACAGACTGAGCCCATACTGATGCGCCATTAACTGGACTAGAAATTGTCATAGCTCCATTATACATAGGTAAAACTCCAGGTAAAGACAATGGACTATTAGGAATTAATAATGGATCAGCAGAGTCTATCAATATTGATGACATACCGGGATGAGTTGTTTCGGTTAGATCCCACTGCTCTCCTCCAAATATAGCAAACAAAGGCTCAGCTCGCCTCTGATATTCACGAGGTTGCTCATTCAAACTTACGATTGGACTGTAATGGTGTAAACCATCAACACCCACAACATATAGAGAATTAGAGTCAATAAATGCATTTGAGTATCCGGATACTATTTCGGATTTAACAACTGAATGAGTTTTAGAAACTTCTAGTAAATCTATACCCGCTGGACTAATTAGAGCCAAATGATTACCATTTGAAACCATTTGAGATGGTGGCCATGACAACAGGTTGAAGGGACTTGTCCCCGTTTCCATCTGCATCATAGTACCATTCCAGTGGACGAGTGGAGAAACATCAGTGGCAATATGGACACCCCAACTATCAGCTGCTAAAGCCAGAACGTTATTACTTGGAATCGAATCGATTAAGTAAGTTCCATTCTGCATATCAGAATCAATATCCCATGCTGCAACTCCTGGACGTGTTACACCTTGACCATTATGAGAAATGAATACTGATGCATTATGATATTGAACTATTGTAGAGTTACCGACTGGTACCTGTCTAGTTACTGAATCAGCGAAGAAAAGTCCTGAAACTCCATCGCCAATCAAACCATCAGAAAAATCTAATGTATTCAGCACTGTGAAAGTTTCATCTTCGAGAATTGTTAATCCAGCCAAACCACCTGCTAATATAGTGCCATTACCTTGTATAGGATTATCTAGAATCATTAAGTGGTCAATGATTGGAGATGGAAGTCCATTAAAGGATGTTATTGGGTTATCGAAACTTGAACTTGAGAGATTATACAATCCAATTCCACCATGAGTAGCAATTAAAAGATGAGAATCTAGTTCTAAGAAATCTCTAACAATATTACTTGGCATACCAGAGATTAAACTACCAGGCCCCCAATTCTCGGTATTAGTATCAAAGGATTGGTACCCTGCAGCAGTTCCGGACTCCCCCATTAATCCAACATACATTGTGCCGTCGTCATCAAAATACATCCCATCCATTTGTGAATGAAGAGCGGATGGCATTGGAGATTTTGTACGCTGTATAGTATCAATCTTCCAAAGTCCGCTTCCTGCTGTAGTTACCCATAACTTATCACCGTCAAGAGAAATATCATTAATTATATCACCTTCAAAATTATATCCAAATTCCCATCTAACAGTTCCATTAGTTAGTTCTCCTTGTAAAACAGAAGATGCATAATATGAGTTACGACTTTGACTAGAGGTCACCCAAACATTGGTTTCATTAGAAATAATATTTTGAATTTGCCCACTAGTAATTCCTACTAATTCGTCATATCCACTCTCGATTAATCCAGTAGAGTCCAATCTATCTACTCTATTTACTCCAGATGTTTGTCCAGAACGACCTATCGCATATACTGGACTAGTACTTGAAGGAGCTCGGACAATCGAACATGCATCCATTCCTGGACTTAAAATTTGGCCATTAATAGTAGAAGTTCCGGAAGTTACTATCCGAGAAATTCCACCGACATTATCATATTGATGAGCAGTAAGAAGTACATTACCATCATGTAACATACCTCCAGGGAATATTCGATCTTCAGAAATACCATCAGCAGCATTCGTAAGTGTGTCTAAGAATAGACCTGCGTTGTAGTCATATCTAGCAATACCTACTCCTTCTTCATCGAATCCTGCATATATTATTCGATTCGCATCATCACAAGCTAGAGCTCGAACATCATTATCTTCTAAACCATTAGAAGTTAATACAGAAGTTATCCATTCGTCAGTTATTCCATCTGAATCATGATCTGCTAAGTCATAGCGAGCTATGCCACCTTGATTTCCCCAAAAATTAACTGCACCAACAGCTATGTGTACTATATCATCACAAACCTCGATATCGGCAATATAGCCATCAGGGATACCGACACTTCCAGATTCCCAAGTGGTCCAATTACCAGATGTACCATTTTTACGTATAATTTCTGAATTTGTATTGAATCCGCCTCCACCGCTGTAACTTCCTGCCCAAAGATCATCACCAACAGTAGTCATTGTGTATAATTCATCATTTGCATCGAAAGGAAGTCCGTCATTAACAACCCATGAATCAAGCCATGTCTCATTATTAGGATTCCATCGAAGAATCCCCTCCATACTTGCAAAGAGATATTCTCCTTGATATTCGACCATTCCTCTAATTGGTCCACCAATATCTGTCCATTCATCAAGTAAAGTCATTGTTTGTGCAGAAAAACGTCGCATTACATTGTCACCATATGAAACCCATAACTCACAAGATGAGACATTTATTGGGAAACAATCCCCGAGGTACTGAGCATTTACTCTCTCGACACTGCCGAGTGTAGTTAGGGAATCTTCCCATGTTTCATTAGTCGTATTCCAACGAGCAATTGTACCATCGCCATCATTCCAATATTGACCAGGCCTTATTCCTACCCAAAGCTCTTCAGAGACTTGCCCAATGCTATGTATTTTACCATCCCAACCCAATTCTTGACCTGCATCAATTGTAGATTCACTAGAATTAGAGGATAAATTGATTCTATAAATTTGGTCATTGGAGTTGAACCAATTGTTTGATCTTTGAGTAGAATAATGCAGTATGTCACCAATAATTACAACATCTGCTGGAGCTGAATTTGATAGGGTTGGGCCTCCAGAATTAGAACCACGATTCCAATCGATTAACACCGTATTATTCACAACATCAATAAGCGTTAGTCCGAAGTCACCACCTGCCCAAATTGTATCTTCAATATGACCAGGAATAAGAACAGTTACATCATCATCATCAATAAATCCTTGATCTCCATCCCATGTTTGAAGCCATTGTTGACTAGTAAGGTTGTATCTTCCTATACCTGTATTCTCAAAACCAATATACAATATTTCCTGAACTTTGACTATTCTGGCTCTTTGCGTATCATCTCCTGCAGTCCATCTTTGAATTACACTCAGTCCCTGACCTCGCTCTATCAACGATGCACCTTCGTCAGTACCTGCTAGAATCTTTGACGTAAGATCACCTGCAAGTGGGCTACTTCCTGACACTAGTTCTACAGCAAAAGTCTCACTGAATCGTGCTGAGGCATTCATTGGAGAAATACATTCATCCCACTCGTAGTAAGTTCCTGTCGGCTGTACCCAACCAGTCCAAGTGCAAACTCCACGATTTGTGGCTGCAACTACTCCCGAACCATCACTCTTGATATCATTAATTTTCCATGGGTCATTATTACCGCCCGGGACATTAGTTTCAAAATATTCCCAAATGGAACCTTCCCATCTAGCCATTGCTCCATTGTAAGTTCCTCCCGAATTAGGGACTTCCATTCCAACAATTAAACCGCCGAAGTAATCTAGGTGAAGAGAAAGTACATCATTATCAGGTAAACCACTATTTCCATCTGCATCCCATATATCGATTATATCACCAGAGTATCTATCAATTAATAAAATTCCAAATCCGGTCAGACCAAAGTAGATTATATCTCCATCAACTGCTATTGGGGCGGCCTCTAAATTGTCCGCTCCAAGAGATTTCCAAGAGGATAATATGGATAATTCTTGTAAATCAATTCTCATAACTCCGTTATCTGGAGTGGCTACATAAGCAATACTAAATCTTGTTACTACATCATTTATGAAATCAGAATCTAAGCCATCTTGTTCGGTAATTACATCAGATAAGGTCATAGTAGAGGTATTCACGAAAGATATGCCATCTTCATAATGGGCAACTACTAGAATTTCAGTATATTGATCATGAGCTAAAGATTGTACCTCTGAGGAAGCAAGGCCTTGTACTGTGCCTATATATGAGGCATCGGTATTATCTAATCGTAAGATTCCAGAATTAATAGTTCCTACCCATACCCATCCATCTGAATCCTGGACAAAGGAAGTAATTTCTAATGGGTCATTAACATAATCTGAAATATCTATTGGAACAAGCCATGTTTGAGTCGCTTCATCAAACCTATCTATTACAGTACCACCAGATACCCAAACTTCACCAGCCTCTCCATCATCTACAAAAAATACTTGATTCATGTTAGCTACAGATGGACTACTAACCAATGTTTCTGAACCGTCAACTAACTCTCCAATTAAACGCCCTAGGACCCCTGAGCCATCCCCTAAGAGTGCTAGACCTGATTCAGGACTTCTAGCTTTACCAAGGTCAGGCCAAGAAATAACTTGATTACCGTTCTGTTGGAGATCAAAAACAGTTAATTGCCTTTGAGAACTAAATATTAGGGAATTGGTATTATAAGAATGGACAGTATTTCCTGCTAGAATATATAGCCAGCCTTCTGTAACGCCTAGACCTACTACTTGATTTGATGAGAGCCAGTTACTTGTAGACCAAGTTGCCATCCATGAATTAGCTACCAGATTACGGCGATTAATGCCGCCATTTTCTGTTGCTATCAAAAGAGTATTTCCTAAAATTTGTAGGTCATTTATCTGATTTGAGGAAAGGAAATTTTCAGTATTCCAAATTGTATTACTATCTACTGAAACTGATGTTCCATTCGAACTACTGGAGGTTGAATAGCCTAAGAAATGCAATCCTTGATACGTAGATATGTACAAATTATCGCCATATGATGCCACATCTGTAGCAGTTTTTAGAGCTCCACCCGGGCAATAATTGTAAGATGACCAACTACCTTCATCATTGTAGTAAATATTACAGCCAGCAACTGCCCAAATTGTCCCATAATCATCAACTGTTATAGCAGTAATTGATTCCGAAGAATATGCTGCCGCTCCTTCTCCTTGTTGTGGTACAGACATTGTAACGTCGTCAATCGATGCAAAATCGCCAGATGAATTTACATTGTCATCCTTCCAGTAATTCCATGTGAATGTGTGTGCACCAGCATCTACTGTTCCGGAGTATACTCCGCTAAGTCTACCAGACCATCTTTCTATGTATCCAGATTCTATCTGGCAATTTGCATCATTGTCTATACAGAATACAAGGTAATCATAATTGCCTTCAGATTCGACTTCGTAAGCGAAAGAGTAGGAGGCTGCATCATCAACACCGTCTCCATCAGTATCTACATCATTCACCATGTTGTCAAAGGAAATTACTGTTCCTGAAGCAGAGTTATTTACACCCTGGTTAGTTGACTTTGCAGAGTATGACCCTGAGATAGGAGAACTACTGTCAGCCGTCATTGGGAATGTAGCTAGACTTGATGTCTGCCAATAACCACCAACAGTTCCACTCTCGAAATCCCCATAGAATGGATCAGGCCCTGTTGTTGGTCCACTAACAATTAAACTAATAGTTCCCATTGAAGAGGAATCGGTAAGACTACGTTGTAATATTGCACCATTAGAAGTTCCTATCATCAATCGGTTGCTCGTTTCATCGATTGCAAGACTACGTCCTTGGATGCCTTCTTCAACATCGATTATTAGAGTAGATGACTGCCCATCAAGATGCAATAAATCATCGCCAAGTAAGATGTATAATCTACCATCTATTGGATTTACTGCAGTATCATATATTTCGATATCTAATAACGAAAAAGAAACTTTAGGATCGGCTGGACGAAGAGCTTCCATGACTATATCGGTAATTGTAATATCAGTGGGTAATTGCCAACTAGTATCGCTAACTGAATTAGGCTGCAACGATGTATCTAGAACACCAGCTGAATTGACATCTGGTTGATTTTCAACAAATGAGTTTTGTACACCAAAACCTCCTAAATCAGTCCAATCAAGTATTGGAGTTTGAGAATCTAGTAAGGTGATTTGAGGCTCATAAGCCCATTCTCCAATTGAACCATTTACCTTAACCTCAAAAGTCATATTATCAATCACTGCACCTGGTGCGAAATCAAAGAATAAGTCCCCATAAGCATAGGTCCCATTCGAAGGATTTGCTCCTGTTGCCGAAAAGTCAATCCAACCTGTATCATTACTTCCGCTGGCACCCCAAGCACCGGGTACAGCATATCTTGAATCAGCCTCATTATCTAAATCTGAAGATGAATATGCAGACCAAGGTAGTAATATCATTAACGCTACTAACAAGATTGCTGTTTGCTTTTGCGAGCCAGATATCCTATGATATGTAGAGCGCATTATTTACTCGGGCCGTTTTATACATTATGAAAGCGTGTGTTAAATGTGCCTTTAATGCTCCATACACCAAAGGTGACCTCCAATCACTACCTTTTTGATAAAAGAATGTACAGAAGGCTGATAATACAGATCTTAGATATCGGATAGCATCATAGGTAAGTGGTATGCCCGATAAATAAAGGGGATGTAATCCTGACAGATAAGCAACTTCGAAAAGACGCATTGGATTACCACTCGTCCAAACCTGCTGGAAAAATTACAGTAGTGCCAACTAAACCTCATGGGACACAGAGGGATTTATCTCTAGCTTATTCTCCTGGCGTTGCCTACCCTTGTAAAGAAATAGAGAAAAATCCGGATGCAGCATTTGATTATACTTCGAAAGGAAATTTAGTTGCTGTGATAAGTAATGGAACCGCGGTACTAGGGCTTGGAAATATTGGAGCACTGGCAGGTAAACCTGTTATGGAAGGTAAGGGTTTATTATTCAAAGCATTTGCAGATATAGATGTTTTCGATATTGAGATTGACCGTACAGATGTCGATGAATTTGTTGAAGCTGTCAAGGCTATTTCGCCTACATTTGGAGGTATTAATTTAGAGGATATCAAAGCACCAGAATGCTTTGAAATTGAAAGAAGATTAATCGACGAATTAGATATTCCAGTTATGCATGATGACCAGCATGGAACAGCAATAATTTCCGGAGCTGCATTATTGAACGGTTTAGAAGTAGTCGAAAAGGAAATATCAGAGGTGAAAGTTGTAGTTTCTGGTGCAGGCGCATCGGCAATTTCTTGTGCACGTCACTATATTCGTTTAGGTGTAAAAATTGAAAATTTAATAATGATTGATTCAAAAGGAATCTTGACAAATAAGCGTTCTAAAAATGGTGAATTGAATAAATATAAAGATGAATTTGCAAGAGATGTCAAAGAAGGTGGCATAAAAGATGCAATGATTGATGCAGATGTGTTTCTAGGACTCTCAAAGGGAGGGGTCGTGAGCAAAGAAATGGTTGTTTCAATGGCTGCAAGGCCATTGATTTTTGCTCTGGCAAATCCTGATCCAGAAATATTACCAGACGATGTTTATGAAGTAAGAGAGGACGCTATTGTCGCTACTGGAAGATCAGATTATCCGAATCAAATCAATAATGTATTAGGGTTCCCATATATATTCCGTGGCGCTTTAGATGTTAGGGCAACTGAAATCACTGAAAACATGAAAATGGCGGCGACAAATGCAATCGCTGCATTAGCAAAGGAACCTGTACCAGATGATGTAGCTGCTGCTTATGATGGTGAACAAATTCAATTTGGGCCGGAATATATCATACCCAAGCCATTCGATGCTAGAGTACTGATATGGGAGGCAAGTGCTGTTGCTCAGGCTGCTGTTGATGAAGGAATTTCAAAACTTACAAGCGAACAGTTTGATATCGAAAAGTATCGTGAAGAATTAGAGGCAAGGCTAGGACTTACCAGATCGATTATGCGTAGAGTGATTAATAGAGCACGTAGAGACAAAAAAAGAATTGTTTTTGCAGAAGGAGAACATCCAACTATAATAAAAGCCGCGGCACAATGTATTTCAGAGAATATTTGTGAACCAATTTTACTTGGACAAACAAAAAGAATCAATGCTGTAAAAGAGGAATTAGGTCTTGAATTTGAGTGTGAAACTATAGATGTAAGATATGACCCTCGGAGAAGAGGAGCTTATGCAAAAGAATTTCATAATCTAAGAGGAAGGAAAGGCCTGACTATGGAAGATGCAGTGAGGTTACTCAAGACTACAACATATTTTGGTCCGATGATGGTACATATGGAGGATGCTGATGGATACTTAGGCGGAATATCGCATAATTATCCAGATATTGTTAAACCGTGTTTACAAACAATAGGACCTGCAATAGATGCTCATCGAATTGTCGGCATGTATATGATGACAGTTAACGGTCAATTAATGTTTATTGGAGATGCTACAATAAATATTTACCCTGATTCTAGAACACTTGCCGAAATCGCGGTTCAAACCGCTAAAGTAGCTAGGAGATTTGGGGTAAAACCAAAAGTTGCAATGCTTTCATTTTCAAATTTCGGAACAAGTGGCGAAATGAGAACTGATCGGATAGAAGAAGCTGTACAAATAGCTAGAGAGTTAGACCCAGGGATAGTAATTGATGGGCCCATGCAAGCAGATACTGCTTTGGTTGAAGAAATTCAAGGGAATTATCCATTCATGGAATTTGAAGGAGCTGCTAATGTTCTAATTTGTCCGAACCTAGCATCTGCGAATATTGCCTATAAATTACTACAAAGAATAGCTGGTGCAGAAATGACTGGGCCAATATTAGAAGGATTGGCTAAACCTGCACACGTACTTCAGAGAGACGATAGCGTGAGAGAGGTAGTCCATATGGCTGCAATATGTGCAGTTGATGCGCAAAGGCACTCTGCGCAAAAATTGTGAAATAGTTTTTATTCTAATCTAAAACTTTAGGAGATGCAGATAGAACTTCTGCGCTGCAACCTTCAGAGTATTGTTGGAAATTCTCAATAAACATTTGAGCTAATAAATTCGCTACATTATCATATCGAGTCTTATCTGCCCAAGTATCTCTAGGTTGAAGTATCTCATCTGGTACTCCTTCACAAGATGTTGGGATATGGAATCCAAATCTTTCATCTTCTACAAATATTACATCATCAAGAGATCCATCTAATGCTGCATTGAGAAGTGCACGAGTCCATTTAATTCTGATTCGACTAGATTCTCCATACCCTCCAGCGACCCATCCAGTATTGATTAACCAACAATTAGCACTATGATCGCGGATTTTATTTGAAAGTAAATCAGCATAAACACTCGGATGCCTTGGCATGAATGGTGCTCCGAAACAAGTAGAAAATGTTGCTTGAGGCTCGGTTATCCCTACTTCGGTACCAGCTACTTTAGCAGTATACCCGGATATGAAATGATATGCTGCTTGTTCAGGAGTCAGTCGAGATAGTGGGGGGAGTACGCCAAAAGCATCACAAGTGAGGAATACAATGTCTTTTGGATGACCTGCCATAGAATCAGGTGTGCGATTTTCAATTGCCTCAATAGGATAAGATCCACGTGTATTTTGAGTGAGAGTTCCATCCTCAAAATTAGGAACGCCATGAGCATCCAAAATTACATTTTCTAAAACTGAACCAGGCATTCTAGTTGTGGCAAATATAGCTGGCTCATCGTCTTCTGAGAGACCAATCAATTTAGCATAACATCCTCCTTCAAAGTTGAATACTCCATCACCAGACCACCCGTGTTCATCATCACCAATCAATGCACGCCCAGGATCTGCTGAAAGAGTAGTTTTCCCAGTCCCCGAAAGACCAAAAAACAATGCCGAATTACTATAGTCAGTATTTGCAGAACAATGCATCGGAAGTAATCCTTGAGCAGGTAAGATATGATTCATTATAGTAAATATTGCCTTCTTTATCTCGCCAGCATATTGAGTCCCACCAATAATAACGAGTCCCCTATCAAGTGCTAAAATTACAAACACACCTGAATTTATACCATCTTCTCGAGGATCCGCTAAAAGTTCAGGAGCATGAAGAATGGTATATTCAGGTATATGATCTACTAATTCACTAGGTTTGCTTCTTACAAACATATTATGGAAAAAAGAGGCATGCCAAGCTTTTTCTGTTATCAAACGAACTGGCATAGAATATTTCTTATCTGCTCCACAATGAGCATCTTTAACAAATAGTACATCCCTATTATCAAGATAATTTTGAACCTTAGTAAGTAATTTATCAAAAACTGCAGGAGAGGTTGATTTATTCACTTCACCCCACCATACATCATCAGCTAAACCAGATTCTTTTACTATGAATCTGTCATTAGGTGATCTACCAGTTCTTTCACCTGTCGTTGCTAGCAATACTCCATGAGTTGTGAGCGATGCTTCACCTCTTTCTACAGCCATCTGATGTAACTCTTGCCAACCTAAATTCCAATGCACTGCGCCACTTGGGTTGAGCCCATGGGTCGCTAAAGGCGTTGCAAATCCAGAAGAGGTAGAACCCCTCGACGTCGTCTCCATGTACTTCGACAAAGTAAACCGCCTTTCAATGATTACGGAGAGATATAGAAAATAGATGAAATGATTTTTATTTGAAGTAGCGATGTAATTATGTCATAAACACCCGCCAGAGGTGTCGTGGATACCGACAACTCGGATGATGAACTCATCCGAAAGAGGGCATTTAAAATAAGTGATTCTATTGAATTAGAGGATATTTTAATTCAAGAAGAAGCTGTAGAGAAAATTATTCACAAAGAAGAAGAAGTCGATGAAGCATTAGGAGATATATTTGATCCATTTGCCCCAATTGATAAAAATTCACCTGGGAATATTCAAGAAGATGGAACTGTAAATAACCCTCCAGAAATAGATATTGTAACAGATCTTGCTCGAGAAGGAGAGAAGAAAGTCAATTGGATATTAATGGCTTCAATGATTCTAATATTTTCAGGTATAAGCATCATAGCAGGGATTGCACTGAATCCATTATATGCAACTATCTTATTAGTGGTTTTAGCATTATTTGGTTTGACTCTAGGTGAATTATGGGTTTCCAAGAATAATTTAAATTTACTTGGAATTACTTGGGTCATAATTTCAATGAAAATACTTTATGGTTTAGCTATAGAATTACAAAGATGGGATATTATTTCTAGTGAACTTCTTGGTATATTTTTACTATCACTTGTTGGACTGAATGTCTATCTTTCTTACAGGCATAAACATGATGCCATTGCAGCACAATCAACTCTTATCTTATTAGCAATTGGTTCGGCTGCTGGCTATGGATTTGGAGAAATTGGAATCGCTATAATGATTCTAGTGGCAACTATTTTGGTTCATGGATTAGCAATTCATAGGAAATCAGGGAATCTTGCAGCACTTGGTATAGCTTCAACTAACCTTTGGGTAGGAATGCATGCATTGACTAATGGATTTAGTATTGGTTCATTAACTATTCTTCCATTAGAAACACCCTTGCTTTTATTCATATTAATTATGATAGTGACAGGCATAAATGCAAGTATGGCAGCAAAGTTTGCTAGAGATGAAAACTGGTTTTCAAAAGCATTCAAGGTACTAGGTTTAGGAGAACCGGGATTATGGGGTGTTTCCATTTCTTTGGGAATGGTCGGGGCTCTAATGGCAGTGGGAGCAAATCGACAAGATTTAGGATATGCTATCGGTTTGATTTCAGTATTAGCATCATCATTTGGGGGTTCTTACTTGATAGTAAGAGGTGTGAAAACACGAAGAGTAGTCACACCTTTACTGATTTCCGGGGTATTACTTTCAATTCTTCTGATAATTTCTGAATCATCAAATATTTTGCCATTTGATTCTTATGAATTTTTTGCAATAAGTGGAGTTTTCATTACAAGTTTTATAATGCTAAGAGATCAAAATTCAGTTACAGATAGAGTTCTTTGGACTGGTTCTATTGCTATTCTAATATTGCTTGTTATAATGATACCAGCGGAGGCGTCAGGAACAAATGTAAATTCTGAGTCTTATGGTGATGGAGGATTTTTACTCCTAGCATCATTATCTTTAGTCCATGTTGGAACCGCTTTCTTAGCAATAAAACGAGATTCTCCGTCCCTAGCAGGTATCACAGTCATTTTACCCTGGTCATGGCTGATAATTGAGGAAGTAATTGAAGAAACGATTAGAACACTTGTTGTTGCTAATGGCGGATTAGATCCAGGTGCAATAATTCAAATCGAGCCAACTCCTCTTTTTGGATACTTAGTGATTTCGTCCTTACTAATGGCAACAGTCAATATTAAACTAGGCGAAAATGGAGTGAATCTTGCCTCGAAATTTATAGGATTGACAGAAATGTCTGCATCCATTAGAGATTCAGGAATGTTACAACTTTGGAGTATTGGATTGTGGTTACCAATTATTACAATTATTTTCATGGCTAAATTTGGTGGTTTCACTGCTTTAACCCTCTTAGGGATATTTGCTATAATTACTGCACTACATTTAATCTCAGAACTGGCAAGTAAAAGGATTGGAGATTCGTCAATTATGTTGATCACCCTTTCTTTGGGATATCTTACAATACAGTGGCAATATGGGCTTGAAGAAGTTTTAATGTTGATATATTGTATTGTTGCCATTACTTTATTCATTAGAAACGATGGTACTAATGAATCAATTTTTTCTATTGGAATGTCCCTAATGGCAGTCCCCATGTTAATTAGTTTAGTTTCAAGAAATCCAAATGAACTAATGGATACTAATGCCATTCCAAGTTTAGGTATTACTAGAGTATCATTATTTTGTACTGCTGGATTGATCTTAGTATATCTTTCTAAGGCAAAGGAAATGGAGAAACTATTGAATCCAGCACTTGCTTCATTATGGCTATTAGTAATCAATATTATACTAGTATACGATGAAGGAGAATTTTATGAAATTTTAGCTGCATTGACTATTTTTGCTTTGAGCACCCTCTGGTTAGTAGGTAATGGAGAAGTAAGAAGAGAACTAAGAAGTATCTCCAAAAGAAATTCTTTGAAAGAATTAGCAAAAAATGAAACTATTGATAGTAGTTATGTATCAGAAGGAAATGTGAAAAAATTTAATCCACAGATTGTTGAATTGAAAAATAAAAGAAAAAATAAAAGAGAGTTTGGATATACTGAAAATATTGAAGAATTATATCTTACTGATGCAACTCATAGACCTGTCATAATATTGCTAGTACTAGGATTGGTCATTGGTGCATCAACAATAATTAGTTTCATGTATGGTACAAATCACTTAGTTCTGCTAACTACTGGGATTTTTATCTCAATACTAGGAATTGTGGCCCGTGAACGTACAAAAGGTCTCGAATTAGAATTACCTCATTTCCTAGGTATTGAGATGCCAATTGCAATAGCAATTGGAGGTGTCATTATGATACAGGTTTCAGGTCATTTAGCGGCTGCGAGTAGCAATACTGAACTATTTGATATGGCAATAATGACTTCGCTTGTACTATTTTTATGTATTATTTCATTAATGAATCAGAAAAACCTCATAGATAGAATCCCCATTGCAATTGATTGGTTCATATTCCCGATATTTATTGGGCGATTAGTTGGAGCAATTCTTTATGAAGCGTTACCAGCACCTTTTACTGTTAATCCAATAAAAGGAGATATGTTAGAATGGATTGTACCCTGGAATTCTTTAGAGATCTTGCTTATATTATTGATAATAACGATGTCATGGGTAGAAATGAAAAGAATTTCGATCGGGCGAGAACCTACAAAAAATAATTCATTGAGAGCATTGGCAATAGTATTCATTTCTACTGGCCCTGCTGGAATGTTAGCATTGATACTAATAATTTATCATACAATCAAGAATCAGCAAACTGTAGAATTTGGATTACTTGTACCCGCGATAATATTTGCAATAATTTCCCTATCCAACTGGATTGATCTATTGAAGGGGACAATTGATGATTTTACCTTAATGATTGGAATGATAACACTATTGCTTTGTGCATTGACTGTACCTTTCAAAAAAGAAATATGGACGATGACATTGGCAACAAATTCTCACTTACTAATATACTCTGGACTATTATGGACAGGGGTATTTACTACAATTTATCTTCCAATTATTCTGATAAGTCTATCAACAACTATCTGGATTATTGGAATTCTTCAGCTTAGAAGAATTTTAAGAATTTGGGGGTTATTAGACCTTATAATTGCTATATTAGCATCTTTAATGTTACTAGGTTCAGAAATACTTGAGCCTACGGTTTTACTAATTTCATTAATTGTTTTAGCAATAGAATTAGGGCTAGTAGCTTGGCTAGGTCTTTCAAATGAAGATGAAATTGTAAAAGATTGATTTGATATCTAAAAATCGCATTACTAAGACTTGTTTTACCAATTTATATCAAACATTGTTTACTAACGTGATATGCTAACCTTGATGATGGGCGGGCCCGACAAAGAACTGTGACGAGGTCTTGGATAGCCGATACATCGGAGGAAATTGAACATCCCCCTATCCCTCTTGGATTAAATGAAATGACTGTCCCTAGAACTATGATGATACTATCATTTACTACAGTTATATTGATTATATTTTCATCTATATGGTTAGGAGTTGCAGCTTTATCATTTCAAAATCAATTAAATGATTTGTTTCCAGATGATGGAGCTACTGAAGCGGATCTGAAGGAAGATGGTAGATGGACATGGGAGACGGATCTATTATTCGACACCTGCGATTCAAGATTAGGAGACTGGGATTGGCCAGAATCTTTAGCAGAACAAGATGATTATTTCCTATATCCAGGAGAATTAAGGTGCGATTGGGAACATCAAGGTAATGGAGATAGGGCAAGTTTTGTAATTTATAATAGAGGAAATTCAACAGTTGACTTGATTTTAGAAATCATAGGCGGTGGAGTGGAATTTACTAATGAAGGTAGTTCAAACCTACTGTTGAATGGTCTGGAAGGAGATAGCGTTGAAATTATTGAAATTTCTTTAACAGAAGATGTTACTGAAAAAGATTTTACAATCACTGCAACACATGTAGAATTTAATCCAAGTTCAATGGTAAGCCTGGATGTCCATTTATTCAAAGGGTCAGATGAGAGACCCATTCACATAAAAGATGGAGATAATATCGAAGTTCACTATACATTATGGAATGCAGACACAGGAGAACAATTAGATGAAGGAGATTTACCTGTAACGGGTGGAGATGACGCCAGATATATCAAAGGATTTGGTTGGGCAGTTATTGGTTTAGATATTGAGAATGATAGAGGTTTTGCATTCGATACTGGGACCACACATACCGTATTATTGCCTCCACCTATAGCATACGGTAATAGCGACGGTCATGAGTTAGAAAATACATGGCTAAGATTTGAAGTGAAAATTGATAGAGCGTTAGTTTAACGAGTGATAAAACAAGGAGATGGGAAATTGTCTAATGATAAAAAACATATTGCATTGATACCTTCGGGAAAAATCGTAGATGAAGCGAGTAAGCGTAATGAGGCGAAATCTACGCGAAAAGATGAGCCACCCCTACATATGACTGAAGATATGAGGAGATTATCCACACCTTGGTCAATCTCTGTGATGAGAGCTAAGCAAATCGAAGGTTTGGACCTACCTGCAGGAGTTATCCTCGATGCTGCTGCTGGTTCGGGTGCACAATTGATAGCCTTAGCAACTGAATTAAAAAGACCTGCTTTAGGTATTGAATTAGATGGGAATATCGCAGTACTATGTGCAGCAAATATGCATATAGTTTCAGATGAAGAAGAAATCCAAAGAACATTAGATAGAGTAATAATTGGAGATGGAAGTGATGCAGAAGGTGCAATTACTGCTTACTGGAATAGTTTAAGAGATTCTGGAACAAGAGCACATCCACCCATTGCAATGCTACATTTAGATCCTGCAAGACCGAGGGATGCTCAAAATCATCATATTGATGAAATGGAGCCATCGTTAACATCTGTCCTTAAATCATGGAATGAATACTTACAAAATGGACCAAATGGACCGGCTGTTTTACTAGATTTATCGCCTCGCCTGGGAGATGAACAGCAGGCAATGGTTGAAGCTATCGTTGAAACTATATTTCCGAGCATTCCAAAAACTTGGGAATGGTTGAGTCAGGGTGGAGGAAGAGTGGACAGATTATCGCTTTGGATAGGATCTATTTCTTCGAAGGAGGCGCGACGTTGTATCAGGATGGGGACAAAAAATATTCTAGCAAAAATTGAAGGAGATAAAATGGAGTCTAAAGTTCAGAGTCTAAACAAGCCTCCGCCTTTTGGAGCATTTATCTCTATAATTGACCCTGCTTTGATTCAAAGTGGACTTCAAGAAGAATGGTTGGCTAAGGCTGTGAAGCAAGATAGTGGACATTCATGGTTAAGGATTGAAGGAAGGAGGCCATTGTTAATTCATACGGAACCTCTGAACAATGACGAAGAAATTGAAGGATTTGTCGTTAGTACTGGAGAAGTTGTACAACATAGACTAACTCCTCCAGAGTTACATTCAATTGAACAGGTTGCAAGTTCTGCATCAAGGAATAATATTGGAAAAATAACTCTAAGGTGCACTTTGGATCCAAAAATGCAGCCAACCCTACAACGTCGATTAGACAAAGCACTTCGTGACATAGAGGGTGCGAAATCTTTCATGATAGATCTTGACTTAAAACGAGGAAATGGCAGTCATAAACTATACATTATTTGTAAGGAATCATAAGATTTGAGCTAATTTACCTTCCAAATATTAGCGGGTGGGTTGAAATAGGGTTGGTAAGTCGCGAGGTTGCCGTAAAGGCCACTGGAAACAGTGAACACGGGAGGACCGTACTATGAGTAAACAAAAACAAGAGATTGGAGATGACTTCTCCTATATTATCAGAATGGCTGACAGCGACATCGATGGATTAAAACCAATTGCGATTGGTTTGGCTTCGGTTAAAGGTATAGGAGTGCGTACATCACAGCAACTCTGTAGATTAGCAGATGTCGATGGAACAAAACTCGGAGGTCATCTTGATGACTCTGAGCAAGATAGACTTAGAACTACAATCGATGGATATGCAACTAACGTACCATGGTGGTTAGTTAACAGGCAAAGGGACTTAGAATCAAACGAAGATGCACATCTTGTTGCAATGGATGTTAGAATGACTAGAGACGACGATATCTCACGCTTAGCAGGTATGAAAACATACCGTGGACTAAGACACAGAAGCGGGCATAAAGTTCGTGGACAAAGGTTACGAAGTAACGGAAGAAGCGGTACTGCACTCGGTGTGCAGAGGAAGAAGTGAGGTGTAATTATGGGAGATCCTAAATTTGCAAGGTCAAAGACACAAACACCTACTCATCCATGGAAGCAGGCTCGTATCGATGAAGAGCATGCTCTGAAAGAGAAGTACGGCCTAAAGAAAGTGGGTGGAATGAAAGAAATCTGGAGAGAAAAATCATCTCTACGTAGACACCGAAATCAAGCAATGAAGCTAATCGGAAGAGTAGATACTACAGAGGGACATTTCGCTAGAGAAAAAACTGATTTGATAAATTCATTATGTAGACAAGGTTTGCTTCCAGAAGGGGCAAATATTGACGACGTACTACAAATAAATGTAGAACATATGCTTTCTAGAAGACTACAATCAGTTGTTTACTATAGAGGTTTAGCACCGTCTATGCGAGCTGCGAGGAACATGATTGTCCATGGCCACGTATCTATAGATCACCAACGCATGACTGTTCCCGGATATCATATCAGAAAACACGAGGAAGAAGTATTACGTTATTCTTCTAATTCAGTATACAATGATCCTACTCACCCATTCAGAGTAGATATGGAAAAACTAAGACTAACTATGGTCAGTGAAGAACCTGAAGAAGTTGGAGGAACTAAGGCTGCTACTGGAGAAGTTGACGGACCTAAGGCTGCTACTGCAGATTTTGTTGAGCAGATAAAGAAGGATGCTAAAGAAGCTCCAAAAATCGAAGAAACTATTCCTAAGGAGGAGAAATAATGGGACATAAAGCAATCTTACATATCTACAGCACAAGTAACAATGTGCTTATCACGGCGACAGATTTGACAGGAGCAGAAACAATCTGCAAAGTATCTGGCGGTATGGTAACTAAGGGAGGAAGTGATTCAGGTGGACAGTTTGCATCAACACGAGCGGCTGAGAGAATTGCAGAAATGCTTTCTGAGAAAGAGTTCGATCAGGTTATTGTAAAATATCGAGGAGCAGGTGGAAATAAAAACCATAATGCTCCTGGAGCAACTTCTGCTATACGTGCCCTTACTAGAGCAGGTGTTCAAATAACACGAATCGAAGATGTTACTCCAATCCCTACAGATGGGACGAAAGCAAAGGGCGGCCGTCGTGGCCGAAGAGTTTGAGGTGTGAAATATGGTTAAAGTTACAATTATTGAAGAAACTGACGATAGAATCAAGATTCTCTTAGCTGATACTGATAGGGCCTTTGTTAACTCAATTAGAAGGTCACTAATTTCTGACACGCCGAAAATGGCTATAGAAACTGTTCGCTTTGAAATGGGAACTATTGAACAAGAAGATGTGATTTGGGAAACTAATGGTCCACTTCCTGACGAGATGATTGCACAAAGACTTGCAATGATTCCAATTCCAACTCGTCACGAAGAGTTTCATTTCCAAGATGAATGCCCTAACTGTGCAGAACTCGTTGAAGAAGATCGAGGTTGCCCTATGTGCACTATGATTTACACATGCAAAGCATTTGGAAGTGAAGAAGGAACAATGGTTACTGCAAGAGATTTAAATTACCTTGGAGATGCTACTTTAGAAATCCCTGAACTATACAAAGCAATTCCAATTACAAAACTATTCCGTGGTCAAATGATTGAATTCTATGCTACTGCAATTATGGGTAGAGGAAGAGAACATGCAAAATGGTCTCCTGCTTGTGGCGTAACATTTGCAGCAAATAATATTGCAGTTATTAATAACAAAACAAAGGCAAAAATCTTGTGGGATTTAAAATTAGGAATCACAGCAAAAGATTTTTCTGATGGAAAGTTAGAAGATTATCACAAAGTAGAGGAATTAAAGAAGCAACTACATCATGTTGGCGAAGGAACAGAAGAATCAAAAACTTTCAAAGATGCTATTTCTCTTGAAGAAGTACCTAGAGAATTTGTTTTGAGTTTTGAAACAGATGGCTCTATGACTCCAAGAACTGCATTCAATATGGCAGCAAAAGAATTGGCTGTAAGATTCAACACGATTGAACAAGATTCAGATGCAGTATTCTGATTCGGTTGACAAGCATTTATTCACTTAGATATTGGACGCATTAGCATGACCGTTCTACTCGGACGTGGCGAATCTGGTTCACATGTAACTCTTATTTTCACAGTAAATGATGATTCTGCAAGTTTAGATGACCAAGGAAGCTTGGGAGTGGGGTTATGCCTAGAGCATGGCGTTGAGGCGATTGCAAGAGGAATTGAAGGAGATTTTGGGATTAATGTTGAATTTATCGAAGGTAATGGAAATTCAGAATTATATGAACATGTCCTAAAATTATTATCTGAAGATATTACTAATATCAAAAATTATAATTGGGATTTAGCTGTAAAGTTGAAATTACCAATTTCGCAGGGTTTTGGAATGTCTGCAGCAGGTGCTGTAGCTGCATCCATGGCTTTTCAAAGAGCAATTGGTGAACCTCATGAAGAAAGTTTGAGACGTGCTTTGGCAATTGCACATAGAGTTGAAAGAAGTCGATCAACAGGATTAGGCGATGTCACTGCTTTAGCAGCAGGTGGTGTTGAAAGAAGAATTTCACCCGGCTCACCATTTAGTGGTGATTTACTAAGCAAAGGACCGGGAATCTCAGAAGGATGGTTTGAAGATATAGAAGTTGTCTTGGCTTGGAAAAAAGATTCTGGAAAACATACTTCGTCATATATTGATGTCCCTTTATGGAAAGAAGCAATTAGTAAGGCAGGTATAAAACAAATGAATGAGTTGATAAAAAAGGATTGGAATAAAGGATGTTGGGGCGAATTATTAGAAAGATCTGAGACTTTTGCCAAAGAAAGCGGTTTACTTTCTGATTCTCGTAGATTTGAATTAGTTAAAGCTGCTGAAAATATTATTAATTCGTCATCATTAGAATTAAAAACGCTATTATGTATGTTGGGCGAAAGCATAGTTATTGTACCAAAAGAAATTGGGGATAAAAATAACTCTGATTTATCAGAAATAATCAATGGCCTAAATAATATCGGATTTATAACTCAAAAAACAAGGATTCGGAAATTATTCTGATTTAAGCCTAATACTCTCATGAAATGTAGCTAATGGTTCTAAATCTAAAGGACTAGAATCAAGTAAAATCGCGCCTTTCAATCTTAAAGTATCACAAAAACCATGCCTGTAAACAATAGCACCTTGCCCGTATTCATTCACATATCTGTCAACTTGCTTCTGAGTTTTTTTCTTGGGGAATCTTAAATCAGCACCAAAGAAATGTTTTGCATCAATCCAAGCACAAGGTATCCCATTAATTCTTACATCATCTAACAATAATAAGTCAGGAGTTATTATTGCTCTCCCTTCAGATTTCTTTTGCTCATCAAGTAAGTCTTCTTGGCGGCGGAATCTAATATTGAGGGAAGTAAAATAATCGCATAATATATCTTCAAACACTTCAGCAGCATTTTGTGTTTCAGATTGATTAACAGAACTAACTCGATCTGCTGATTCTGCTAACTGAAATTGTTCGCGATCTTTCTCATTCATCTTACTTGGAGCTTTGAGAGTCTCCTTAATTTTATTTTTTGACCAACCTCGGCCAGTCAGTATTGCTCGGAATACATTCACAGGTGGTGCATCGAATCGGGTGGAAAGTGAAAGAACACTGTCTCCGCTATCATATCTTCTTTTCAATTCATTAGCACGACTCATTAATCGACCATGTGAATATACACTTTTTTCCTGATTTAGTGCACTACGTAATGAAAGGGACTGTTCAAGAGTTATATCTAAATTTTTGATTTTTTCGGCAATTTGTTGGACCCTTTCTTCAGGAAGAAACCCAAATTCACCAGGTGATTGAACCAAAGGACTTGCTTTAGTTTGGACTGATTTCTTAACAGCATTTAATTTCCACTTAATATTAACAATCCTAGCTGGAGGCTCTATGTTCTGAGAGAAACCCATAGGTGGAGGGTCTACTGAAAATCGCGATAAAGCACGCTGTATTGCCTCATCATCTCCAACCGAATTAGCTTCTAAAGTATTCTTTTGTCCACTTTTACGGCGGGGACGAGGGCGACGCTTTTGCCGCTTTTTACCATCATCATGTTCGTTCAACGGACCGTCGAAGAGAAGCGGCAACATGAACCCACCGTGCGAGATAGATAAAAGAAATAGAATTTATCAGATAAATGAAATTCCAGGATCTAATGGAGAGGAGACTCTTGCCTTACCCGCAATATCATCACCATCTCCTACTTTGTAGGACTTTACTGAATCTACAGATAGTGCTTGTGCAATAAAATCAGCATTATTATTTATTAATTCTGTTTCATCAAATTTAGAAGATATTAAAGATTTTTCACCTTCCGACCAAGTATATATTTTCCCCCTATTTTTCTTATTTCCTAATATTAATGCTTGCCATGCTTGGAATATTTCACCACGCAATTTACCTATACTGAATATCTCTAAAGATTTAACATAATCTTGCCCATCCTTCTTGAAATCAAAATCAGTTGAGCTTAAAGAAATTGCAGCGGATGCTAGAGAATTTTTCCAATCAGGCGCAGTTTGTATTATACAACTCGATATTGGTATCTCAGAATGTCTCTGAGCAAGAACTTTGATATTTCTTGAACTATCTATTAAATTTCTAAGATAATTTTCTTTGGCAAGATGAGTGATATCTTCGTCAGATGTATTTAGATCGTTGATTACAAATTCACTTACCATTTCTTGACCACCCATTTTTGACCAAAACTCTTCTGCGACATGAGGGGTTGCAGGGGCGAGCATTGGTATCCAATTAGTGAAGAAAATATCTGCAGTGTTCGCATCAGAACCACCTCTTCGTCTATACCAATGCCAATCAGAGAGCATGTCAAAGTGGCTAATCATCACACCTTCGCGTAAACTGACATTCTCCATCGCTATTTTCCATTTTGAATGGTTTAGGCGCATTCGGGCCAATATCCAGTTATCAATTGGTTTGGGAGAATTTTCGAAATTTTGAGAGGATTCGAATGCCTCAATCAATGATTGCATTTGGCGAGAATTTGATACTATTGCATTATCTGACCAATCCATGCCTGCTTCTGGATTAGCACCAAATAGAATGAATAGACGAACAGTATCTGCTCCATACTTATCTACCATGACACCAGGACTGACAGTATTACCTAGTGATTTACTCATTTTGGCTTGCCTAGTTCCGAGGGATTTACTACAAGACGGGCATTCTCCACCGAAATTATCAACATGATATTCAGTATTACATTCCGTACAGAAAGGAGCGGGGGCATTTAACATTCCTTGACATACCAATTGACCAAATGGTTCACCTGTCGTATTCATTCCAAGATCTCTGGTTGCTTTAGTAAAAAATCGTGCATAAAGAAGGTGCATAACGGCATGCTCAATCCCGCCAATATACAAATCAATACCTCCATCCATCCAATAATCGACGACCTCACGATTAAATGGAACACTCTTATTATTAGAATCACCATACCTTAAAAAATACCATGAGGAGTCATAAAAAGTATCCATAGTATCGGTCTCACGCTTCGCAGGACCTCCACATTGTGGGCAATCTGTGAAAAGAAAGTCATCGCTAGATGCAAGTGGATTACCACTCTCATCCCAACTAAATTTCACATCTAGAGGTAATTTAACTGGAAGATCCTGGGATCGGACTGGAATAACTCCGCAATCATCACAATGTAGCATAGGTATTGGAGTTCCCCAAAATCTCTGACGGCTCAATAGCCAATCTTTCAATCTATATTGGACTGTTCCCTGGCCAGAACCTTCTAACTCAAGAATAGCGATTACTGCTGCTTTAGCATCATCTCCAAATAATCCATCAAATTCTTCTCTTGAAGAATTTGTCATATACCCAAGAGAATCTAATACAGGATTCTCTTCAATCGCTTCCTCACCATTAATTCGTGAAAGTACAGGTTTGATTGGAAGGCCATATTTCTTAGCAAAGTCGTAATCTCTTTGATCATGTCCTGGAACTGCCATTACCGCACCCGTACCGTAGCTAGCAACTACAAAGTTACCCGCATATATCGGAATCTTTTCACCACTCAGGGGATTGACTGCAAATCTTCCCAGAGGCACTCCTTTCTTTTCTTTCAGCATATTAATTCTCTCAAACTCGGACATTTTTGAACACTCATCGCGAAGATCTTGCCAATCGGCTTCATATTCGGTTCCTGCAACAAGTAACTCGCAAAGAGGGTGTTCTGGCGATAAAGTAACAAAAGTCACTCCAAAGATAGTATCGGGTCTAGTAGTAAATGCTTCAATTACTGAATCTTCTCCAATAATTGAAAAATTAATATTGGCCCCATGGGAACGGCCTATCCAATTGCGCTGCATCGCTTTAACGTTCTCTGGAAAATTAATATTATCTAAGTCATCAAGTAATTCATCAGCGTACTCAGTCATGCGTAGAAACCATTGAGCCATGTCTTTCTGAACTACCTCTAAACCGCAACGCCAGCATCTATTATTCTTGACTTGCTCATTAGCAAGTACAGTGTCACAATCATTACACCAATTTACTGGAGCAAAACGTCTTTCGACAAGTCCTGCTTCATAGAATTTAATGAAAATTTCTTGATTCCAACGATAATATTCAGGAGTTGATGTGGCAAAAGTACGGCTCCAATCATAAGAATAACCCATTCTTTCCTGATCAGTTCTAATCATTGCGATGTTTCTTTCGGTAACATTATGCGGATGCCCCCCTTCTTTCTTAGCCGCATTTTCTGCGGGCATACCAAATGAATCATAACCCATCGGATATAGCACATTCTTACCCATTAATCGTTGGAACCTTGCCATTGCATCTCCAATAGAATAATTTCTAACATGGCCCATATGCATATTACCAGAGGGATAAGGAAACATTTCAAGGCAGTAAAATTTAGGTTTAGAATGATCTATCTCAACAGAAAATACCTTATTTTCTTTCCATTGTTTTTGCCAATGGGCTTCTATTCGCTGTATGTCATATTCCATTGAAGCACCCATATTATTTACTCTTGGACTGAGATAATACTCTGCGAAGTTGGATAACTGCTGTAAGAGCCTTTTCTTGAGTGAATGGAGTCAGCACTTGATTCACATGCTTCGACTTACAGAGTTCGCTATGAAACCTCTCCTTTGAATGTAAGCCGGTATGGCTATGCAGTAGGTTCACTTGGATATGTCATATGCTTGCAGAGGGAGATTTTGATATTCGTGATGAAGGAAATGGCGTTGAGGTTTGGATTACTCAAATGGGCGATTATATGAATATGAATACGGCATGGATAAATCGTTCTACAGGCACCGTTGCTATAGTTGATCCATTTGATTCAAAAAGATGGGTGAAAGTATTAGAAAATGAGGGTTTGCGACCTACTCATCTGCTCTATACACATACTCATCGAGACCATGTAGAGGGATATGCGGATATGATTAAACTCATTCCTGAAATTGAAGTATGGGGACACAAAGAAGCGAGCCTCTCAGGACTTTTTGCACACGTTGTTTTCAAGAAAGTTGATTTTACAAATATATGGGATAATGATGCCAATACTACCGTGGAATGGTCGGCAGGAGGGATTAACTTAGCAATTACTCATTCTCCGGGCCATGCGCCTGGTCACGTCACTATTCATGGACATGGCGTATATCATGCAGGAGATCTACTTTTTACTGCTCATAGCGGTAGAGTAGATTTACCGGGCAGTGACCCTAGAGCACAATGGGATAGTATCCTATATGCTCGTAATTTACTTAGAAATCTCCCTAGAGAATGGAGACTCATACCAGGACATAGATATGATTGGATAGATGGAACAACTCCGGATTGGGTAAGCATTGAAGAGGCTTTGAAACATAATTTCTCGCTGAACTCATCGGAATTACAAAGCTTGGGTGGTGATTGAATAGTCAGAGTTGAAGTGAAATATGAAGGAAATTTACGTTGTACTGCAACACATATTCCGTCAGGTAAAAAATTAATCACTGATGCACCTATTGATAATCACGGCAGAGGGGAATCTTTCTCCCCCACTGATTTATTAGCCACTTCTTTGTTGACTTGCATAATGACTATTATTGGGATAAAAGCAGAAAAAAAAGATTTGCAAATTGATGGAATGCATGGTAGTGTGGAAAAATTTATGACTTCAAATCCACGTATGGTTGGTAGATTAGAAATAAGAATAACACTACCAAATAATCTTGAAAATAGGGAACGCGAATGGCTAATTACAGAGGGATGCAATTGCCCGGTATGCCATTCAGTAAGTAAATCTATGGAAATTGATATAAAATTTAATGATTAATTAGTCTTATCAATTCGTTCTCTAGAAATATTAAATTTAGTAATTATCTCTTCAGTTAGACCTTTCTTGACTTGACCCTCTCTTTCTAATGCAGAGATTGTTGCTAAAACTATACTTTCTGTATCAATTTCAAAGAATCTTCGTAATTTAGAACGGTCATCCGAACGGCCGAAACCATCAGTTCCTAAAACTACATAATTCCCACCAACCCAACGTTGAATCATTTCTGGAACGGCAATTATGTAATCAGAAGCAGCGATTGTAGTGATCTTATCGCCAAAACATTTTGAGACATAAGAAGACTTGTCTTGCTCCGGATAGAGCCGATTGATTCTTTGAGATTCAAGCCCTTCTCTTCTTAATTCACCGTATGAGGTTATTGACCAGACCTCTGAATTAATATCATAATCAGATAAAATCTCAGATGCTTCTATGACATGAGAGAGTATAGGGCCAGATCCTAAAAGTCTCACTAATGGATTTTTATTATCATTAGATTTGATTATTTTATATGCTCCTTTGATTATATTTTCATCTACACCCTCAGGCTTTGGAGGTTGTTCTTCATTTTGATTATACAGCATTATGTAGTGGAACACATCAAGATTTTCACCCCACATTTCGTTAATTCCATGCTTGATTATCGTTGCTAACTCATATGCATATGCTGGGTCCCAAGAACGACAATAAGGAACTGTGCTGGCATGAAGTAGAGAGTGCCCATCTTGATGCTGAAGACCTTCGCCATTCAGAGTTGTTCTACCAGCTGTTGCACCCATTAAGAATCCTCGAGCTCGAGCATCTGATGCTTGCCAAATTTGATCATTTACACGTTGAAATCCGAACATTGAATAAAATATATAGAAAGGCATTGTTGGAGTCATTGCATGAGAATATGATGTTGCCGATGCTATCCAAGAAGCTATAGAATTCGCTTCAGATATTCCTTCTTCAAGTATTTGACCATTTTTAGATTCTCTATATTTCATTATCATTTTATGATCAACAGGCTTATATTTTTGTCCAGATTGAGAATAAATACCAAATTCACTGAATAAAGGGTCCATACCGAAGGTTCTACCTTCATCTGGAATAATTGGAACTATTTTCGACCCTATTTCTGATTTCATTAAATTTCTTAATAATCTAACAAAGGCCATAGTAGTCGATACTCTTTGACCCTTTGGTGTACCTCCATCGAACTCTGAATAAGTTTCTTTTTTGGGTAATTCGAAATCTATTTTTAGAGATTTACGAGAAGGTAGGTATCCACCGAGATTCTTTCTACATGAATGAATATATGACAGGGCCTCAGATTCTTCATCTAATGAATAAAATGGATTTTTTTGTAAGTCTTCATCCAAAATTGGAATTTGAAGGCGGTCTCGATAGGCAATCAAATCATCAAGATTCATTTTCTTTTTTTGATGGGTCGTATTTCTGCCGGCAAAAGAATCAATCCCCCAACCTTTGACAGTATGTGCTAGTATGACTGCTGGTTTATCTGACTGTAAAGCGGCATGATAGGCTGCGTATACCTTTAGAGGATCATGCCCACCACGTCGTAAATTGACTATCTCATCATCGGAAAGACGATTTCCCATAGAAACTAAAGTTTCAGAGCCCGAAAATAACTCTGTTCGGAATTCGGTAGGAGATAATGTACTCATGCGCTGAAAGTCTCCATCAGTTATTTCTTCTAATCTAGAAAGTAATTCCCCATTTTGATCTTGAGCGAAAAGACGATCCCAATTAGTATCCCAGAGAACCTTGAATACATTCCATCCGGCTCCTCGATAAAGCCCTTCTAGTTCTTGTATTATCTTAGAATTTCCACGTACAGGACCATCTAGTCGCTGAAGATTACAATTGACTACGGTGATTAAATTATCTAGTTTTTCTCTACCTGCCACAGCAATTGCTGCGATTGATTCCGGTTCATCCATCTCTCCATCGCCCAAGAAAGAGTATACTGTACTTTGAGATGTATCGACTAACTCACGATTAGTTAGATATTTCCAAAACCTAGCTTGCATAACTGCGGCTAAAGGCCCGAGACCCATGGAGACAGTGGGATATTCCCAGAAATCTTTCATTAAACGAGGATGAGGATAAGATGAAAGTCCATCTAAAAAAGCCTCTTGTCTAAAATTTGATAATTGCTCACGAGTTATTCTTCCCTCTAAAAATGCTCGAGCATATATTCCAGGGCTACCATGTCCTTGGATGTATAAGGCATCACCAATACCATTACTTTCTTTACCTTTGAATACATGATTAAAACCCACTTCATATAATGTTGATGACGAGGCATAAGTGGATATATGTCCACCAATTCCATCAACTCTCCTATTAGCATCAGACACGATTAATGCAGAGTTCCATAAAATTGTATTTTGTATCTCTTTTTCTATCTGAAGGTCACCAGGATAAGGTATTTGGTTATCCCAAGGAATTGTATTAACATAGGGAGTTCTAGATGCTGCTGGAATTTCAATACCTAAATCCTGTGCCTCGGAAAGGACTTCGTGTAACAATAATCTGGCTCTCTCAAGTCCAGCAGAATCTACAACTGAACGTAATGACTCTAGCCATTCATCTGTTTCTTCTGGATCTATATCAGGTAATCTCTGATGATAGTTAGTACTTCCCATTTGACCACCTGCCCCTAAGGGGCAGATTGGCGAGTGCGCTAGAGTTCTTGAATCTTCAAGAAATGTTCTCACTTAATTTTGGAGCTTTTTGGGCCTGTTTTGATTAAATGGCAATGATGTAAAGTGCGTACTCCGGCGACTGTGACGGCCGAATCTCCTGAAATACTTCTTTCACCATTCCAATGACTGGCAGCCTGTAAAACTGTTTTAACTCCAGCTAAATTAAGAGGGTCTACTTTCAACTCAACAGCGACTTCATCAATCTCTCCTAACCATTTTAAAGTTGCATTAATTGATTTTTTAGCTAAACCATGCCTTTGTGCGGAACTTCTGACCCAGTATCCTAAATTCCATTGAGCCTGAACTGTTCGAGTCACATGATCAAAACCAATTAATCCCAATAATGAATTATCCCAAGGTCTAACCATTACCCAATGATGCATTAATCCACTTCTCCCCATTTTTTCAGTTTCTTCTAAAAATGATTCTATTTGCTCAAGAAAAGGTTTGTCTGGATTTATCCAAGGCATGGCCCGACTTACTTCTGGCCATGTTTCTTCAAACGCTTCTAAAAGTTCGGAACTATAAACTAAATTTGCTGGGCGAAGAACTAGCCCTTCATCAACTCGAATAGAAGAGGTTGCGCGTCTCAACACAGTTACCGGAGAACTATCTAATGCATCAGTCCTACGGAATGTGATCTTGCTTTCAAGGTCTTAATTTCTTCTTAGCGGTAAGTAAATTTTTATCACCTGGTATTAATCGTTGAGCATGTTCAAACATCTTATCTACTGCTTGAGTGCGGCCAATTCGTTGCAATAATGCACCTATTGGGTAAATTAATTTTGAACGGTTTCCAAGATGAGGCCCGACTTCGTCAAGCAATACAGTTGCTTGGGCTGTATCCTTAGATCTTGCAGCCTCCATAGCACCCTTAACCTGCAAAGCCACCTCACGATCAGTCCATCTTTCTTGTTGTGGCCAAGGCCAATAATTAGGTTCATCCAAAGGTAATGAAGACAAGATTTGAGCAGCAGAAATAATCGGAGGTGGAGGTGGGGGGGGGATTGGAGCTAATTCTTGGTCTCGAGGGGGGATTGGGGGGAGTAGAGGAGGAGGGGGAATTGGTTTCTTGAGAACTGGTTCTGCTACAGGTTCTGCTACTGATTCTGCTACTGGTTCTGCTACAGGTTCTGCTACTGGTTCTGCTACTGGTTCTGCTACTGGTTCTGCTACAGGTTCTGC